>CEUQ01048604.1_pt1 | contig 41152 bp, 26 predicted proteins | sample 361491 | NCBI WGS metagenome assembly CEUQ01 (sample SAMEA2622796, study PRJEB7988) | marine metagenome | biome: marine biome (ENVO:00000447); feature: marine epipelagic mixed layer (ENVO:xxxxxxxxx); material: "saline water (ENVO:00002010), including plankton (ENVO:xxxxxxxx)" | depth 120 m | reverse complement strand
CAATAAATCCAGCCCCGTACCATGAAAACTGTATCCCGATCATCTGCATCTTAGATACGTCCCAGTTGTAACCGCTCTTGCCGCCACCGTCTAATTTATCTCTGTTAAATTCTGATTGTTTTGCTTTCTTATCTACAACAGCACAAACTTTTACACCTTGCGAAACGTTTACACCTCTGTAATCTGGAGTAACAAACATAGATGTATTAGAAGCAACAGAAGATACAACGTGTGTCATACCTCTGATTACAACTCTGTCACCTGCTTTAACTTGTTCTCTAAATCTTGTACCAGTTCCTGCCACTGTGTTACTGTTTGGCGAAACTGTTACAACACCTGCAAGTTGTCTTGTTGCTGTTCTTTGTACTGCGTTTGTTTGTTGTCCATCATATTCCCAATAGATACCGTTTTGATCATCAAAAATTCCTGATCTTACCGTTGCACCATTCCATTGATATAATGACACCTGTGGTTGATCTGTAAATTCTGCCACTGTTCCACCAAGTGCAATAGTTGCCAATACTGTGAATGTTCTTTCATTTACAATACTTGCAATAGTGTATGTACCATCATAACCTGATGTTGCAATACCTATCAATCTTACTCTAGCACCAACCTGTAAGTTGTGGTCAACATCATCAGTTGTTACTGTGATTGTAGAACCTTGTGTTAATCCGTTTGCTGAAACTGTTAATAAGTCATAAGATGGAGCAAACAAGGCACCCGTTGTATACATACAACCTTTACCTGATTGGTATCTAATGTATTTTTTAGATTGACGTATTGCCTGTGCACCATGTGAAGGACCACCTGTTCCTAATTGTACACCACCATCAAATGGTCTATGCACGAAGAATGAATCTGGTCTTGCATAAACGAAACCTTGCCATCCTGAATCTGTAATTGCTCCAGGAGATCTTACTTGATATTGTAGTCTTGTTGCTGACGGAATTGCCGTTGCTAAGAATGGACCTGATGCAAGTATGTGATTATTCGCTCCGTCATCTGATTGTATTACTACGATAAATGCGTTTCCTGGAACTAATCCATGTGGAGTAGTAAAGTCTACTTGCATAGTTGCTAACGCACTGTAAGATATTGTTGCGTTCTGTGGAATATTTTGTGAAATTGTTTCTGAAATTGAAAGGGAACCATAAACACTCAAACCTGTACCACCTACTGCTGTACCTGAATGTGTTTGTGCTAGTACTCCACCTGTTGTATTGACACTTTGAATTCTTACTGTTACATCATTTGCAGGAGTTTGTCCACCCAAACTTGATCCTGCTATTACAAGTTTGTCACCTACTTGATAATTTGAACCTAAACTTGTTATTTGTACATCTGTGTAATCAGTTGATGAGTCAGTTTGATTTGATCTTGTGATACTAAACTGGGCGCCAACACCTTGTGGTGTTCTATTTGTTCCGCTAACTCCCAATGAATTACCAGTACCTGTATTTGCTGTTCCTGTGACACTGCCTATTGTTGTTACCACACCACCTGTTAAATTGTTTACTGCTGTAATTGTAAATTCTAAATCATTTGCAGGTGAAGTTCCAAATAAATCTGTTCCTAATATTTTGAATACTTGGTTTACACCATAGTTTGCACCTGGATTGTTTAAAGCGACATTGTAAGATCCGCCTCCTAAAGTAACGTCGACACTTAAACCTGTACCTGTTCTTCCTGCTTTGTTTACATTTGTGTATACTGCCGTGTTTACTGCTGTACCAGTTACTGTGAATGTTGCAACTGCGCCTGCTGATACTGTGTCAACAGTGATTTGACAATCATTTGCTGGTGATGTACCGCCTAATGCCGTACCCGCTATGTCAATTGTTTCTGACGCAATAAATCCAGAACCGTTGTCACTGAATGTTGCTGAATAAGTCGTGCCTGTTCTGTTTATATCAAACACTACACCGGCTCCCGAAGCAGATGTTGTGTATGCTGGACTTGTATAGTCAACATTTGCATCTGTTCCTGTACCACCAATAGTTAATGACGTAATACCACCTGTTCCATTTACACCACCAACACTTACAATAGCGTCGTTTGTTGTAGCCGCACCGCCTAAGTCACCACCACCTACTAGGAATTGATCACCTACTTTGTAACCTGATGTACCTTCAAGTGCCGCTGTACCTGAACTTGTAATTGTGTTGATTGGACCTGCACCAGTAGAACCTGTAATTGATGCAACTGTGACTGTTACGTCGTTTGCAGGAGAAGTTCCACCTAATGTTGTTCCTGCAATTAATAATTCTTGTCCTACACTGTAATCGTTACCTGCATTGTTTACTGCAACTGAATATGAAGTGCCAGAAATTGAAATATCAAATGTACCATCAACACCTGATAAATTTGCTCCACTTGATATTGCTGTGTAATCTTTTGTGTCAACTGCTGTACCTGTAACGTTAAATGTTAAAATACCACCGTTGCCATCAACAGATGTAACTGTTAATTGTGCGTCATTGGCAGTTGTTGCACCACCTAAATTTGTTCCAAGGAAAGTTAATACATCATTTTGTTGATAATTTGAACCAATGTTTGTAATTGCTCCTGAATAACTTGTTCCAGTTCTTGTAATATTGAATGCCGCAGATGTACCGTTACCACCTGTAAATGCAACAGTATTGTAAACAACCGTTTGTGCTGGTGCTGAACCTAATACTGATATACCTGTAATATCTCCACTGCCACCTACACTTGTAACTCTAATGTTTGCGTGGTTGGCACTTGTTCCTCCAAACACAGAACCATCAATTCTTATTACATCATTTTGGATATAACCTGTACCTGCTCCATTTATAGTTGCAGAATAAGATCCTGCTGATGCAGTGATATCAAATGATGCACCGTTTCCTACCGCACCTGGGAAAGTTCCAACTGCTGTATTTGTGTAACTTGGTGAATTCAATGCAACTGAGTAAGATTGATTAGTTTTTGTAACATTAATTTGTGCACCTTGACCAACACCACCTTGCCATGTTGGTGATGTACCAGTTGTGCTACCTGTTCCTGTAAAAGCGGAACCTGAAATTGTTGCTGTTAAAATTTCACCGCCTGTGTCTACACTTTGTACTAATACTGTTGCGTCATTGGCTGGTGTAGAACCACCTAAACTTGTTCCTGGAACTACTATTGCGTCACCTACTACATAGTTTTCACCTGAAGCCGCTATAACAACAGAGTAGTTACCACCAACTCTTGATATATCAAATGTTGCTAATTGACCTGCTGGTGTATAGTTAACTCCTGCGAGACCTGTGTAGTTTGTTATGTCACCAATTAAATTTTGTGTAAGTGGTCCAGATAAAGTTAAATTATTTCCTGCTATATTTGTTATCGCAACGGCAAAACCATCACCTCTATCAATTACAGAGTTTTGCACGATACCAGCGGAATCTGCCACTGTAATTTCTGTTACTCCTGATAAAAAGTCTCCAGTTACATTAGGAGATGCTAGTGAACCACCTGCGCCGTTTGTACCAGTAATCTGTGTACCTGTTGGTATACCTGTTCCAGACAGCGGAGCACCAATTGGTGGTGTTGTACCTGTGTAAGGTAAAATACTTGCACCACTTAAAGCATTTAAAGCCGTTTGGAAAGATCCTGAAGAACCATTACTTGACACACTGAACGATGGAAATCCTATCGCCGCTCCTGTGTAAAAATTACCTTCTCTTAATTGTGTGTTTGTTGTAGAAATAGTTGTTGGATTAGCAGAAGCAACTTTTGCCTTTGCGTAATATGTAAATTGTGTAGAACTTATGATAGTGTTTACAACAAATGAACCAGCGGCTCTACTTGCACCAGTAACCGCATTGTTAAATCCTGTAATTGTAAAAGGTTGTCCTGCTTCAAAATTGTGTGGTCCTACAGTTGTCACTGTAATTAAAGAAGAACCTATACCTTGTGTGCCTGCCGAAGCATCAGAAGTTACACTTGCTATATCAAAGTCTGTGCCTGGTACTTCATAAATTGATGGATAACCTCTTTGTGTTGCGATGGCTTGCCACTTCGTAGGCTGAAGTCCGTATTCAAAGTCAGCATCAAGCATTGATTCTGGTTGTGCAACTCTAAGTCTTTCAATTGCATCAGTTCCAAAGTCATGTGGACGTGTTCTTACTTCATCATCTTCTACAAATATTTGTAATTCATCTGTTGCATTATCTCCAGATGTATCTGCATTTAAAAATATTGTTGTAATTACATCATTTCCATGATACGCTTTTGGAAAATCTGGATCAACAAATGCTGTTGTGTTAGAAGTATCTGTTTCATACTCTCTTTTATAACTTGTAGTTGCTCCTTGCGTAGCATCATTGAAAGTGTATAATACTGTGTTGTCTGTTGTGTTTGTAATTAATAGTAATTCTGCTAATTCTACTCTTTCAGGAATTTTAACACTTGATATACCGTTGTTAACTTGCGTTGGTAAATTATCTAATCCATTTTGAATTACATCTGTGATTATTCCAAATAATGTTGTTACTCTTCCAGTTGCCGCGGCTTCGCCTGCACTTCCTAAAATTGTTTGTTGTGTTACCACTGGACTTTGTTTAGTAGTGTGTGCAACTCCAGGAATAATAAAATTATTAATAATGTTTCTTATTTCAGTTTTCGTTTGTATTTCTGGTTGTCTATTTCCTGTTAATACAGATACTTCGCCGTTCCAATATGTGCCTGCATTGTATCTTGACTGTTCGTTACCACCATATCTCAAATCTTTAAGTATACCAGTGATATTGTAACCCATATCTCTTTCACAAAGATAACCGTCATACGTGTAATCTGCAAAAGGATAACTAGAAATAACTTCTGCTGGGAGTGTAATTATACCATTATCAATTGCATTAATGATAACGTTCATGTTACTCTGCATTAAAGTTCTACCAGCCGATTCAGCATTAGAACCTGAAGTATTTTGTGTTAATCCTTCTGTGTTAATTGTTGAATTTGCCGCACCAGTTAAGATGTAACTATGAATTAAGTTTCTTGCGTATGTTAAGTAATCAATTTCTGGATTACCTTGATCACCTAATTGTAATACACCGTCTACAAAATATGTGTTTGCCTGTGCCCTCATTCTTTCGTTACCGCCATATCTTGCATCTTTGTAAGCGGCGTTAACTACTTTTTCAACATCTGCTTTAATGTTTGCCGATAATCCTGAGTAACCTGCGAATGGAGCCACGTTTCCTGCAACCTGATTTTCTACATATTTTGCAACTTCCGCCTTAATGTAGTTTAAGTTGTTTACTATTCTTGCTGACGTATTAGGATAAGCATCATAAGCCGTGTCAGTTGTAACTCTAGAAGCAATGTAAGCCGTTGCTTCATCTTTCAAATATTCTTGGTTGGCATTGATTTGTGCCCAAGCATTAGGATATAGATTTCCTGTTGTAGGGATACCTGGTATAAATTTATAATTGTTTATTCGTCTTTTAGCCATTCTTTTTTTACGCTCCTAAGGCAATACTTAAAACTGTTGCAGTGTTATCTACATACGACTTTCTAGTTAAACTATTAGCCGTTGCCGGGCCACTTGTTACAGTAGCCGATGTAAATGCCGCCTGTGCCGCAGTTGTTAATCCTATTGTAGTACTATTTAACGTTCCTTGGGCCGAAACTATATTTGAAAAGGTTCCATTTTTAGGCACCGTTCCGCCCACTGTAACGTTATCTAGTGTGCCTGTAGCAAGGGGACTGATTGTTAATGTTCCACTGCCTTGAGGACTAATTGTAACATCTGCATTCGGTGTTAAGTTAACACTTCCAGTTGTTGTTAATTGTGCAGTGTTAACGTTCATATTGTTTATTATACCTGTAGTTTCAGGATTAATTGTTATTAAACCTGTTCCTGTAGGCTTCATTTCAATATTAGCATTTACACCGTTTTGAATTAAATTTCCTGTGTTAAGAATACTGCTGAATACACCAACACCAATTACAGATGGTTGTGTTACCGTTACAGTACCAAATGGATTTCCGTCACTGTCAGCATAAAACATACTGTCTGGTGCATCTACTGGAACTGTATAACTTAAATTTCCAGTTTGTTGTCCTTGCGCCTGTGCATCAGTCAATGTTGTTGCAGTCGGAATATCTAAGTATGTACCTGGAGTAATTTGTGTAGTAATTAAAGAACGTAGATCATTTTGTACAGCAGAAAAATTATTTGCTACTGTTGGAAATGCATACATCTTAACATCACTATAATCATAAAGTTTACTTCCGTTTGGTTGTAAATCACCTGATGTAATTTTTGCACCGTTGTAAACGTTTGCTCTTGCCATAGCAAAAACCGAATCTATACCACCATACAAAGTTTGATTTAAATATGTTCCGCCATTAAACAAAAAGTTAAGTTCTTGTTCACCATTAAACATTAAAATTTTTCTTTGTCCAATTGGTGTGACTTCTGTCCATGCAATTTCTGTAGACGTATCGTTATCTACACTAGTCAAAGAGTAATTGTAAAATTTATTTAAGGTAGAGTTGTATTGATCTAAATGTAAAAGTCCATTGTAACAAATAATATGTTTAATTGTTGCAGATTGATTGTATGCTGAATATTGTAAAGCCAACTGTGCACCATTTCCAAATCCAATTATTGTAATTTCTCTTGTGTCAACATTGTCATAATTTTCTAAATCCGCAATTATTGAATCTAATAAAGCAATATCATCAGCCTTACTTGCTTGATATCCTACGTTCCATGTGTTCAAATAACCTTGAGGTGCAATTAATACTGAATTCGTAATATAGTTAATTGACGCTAAACCTGTTGTACTATTACTACCTGATTCGTGTAATGCAATTACAACTGGTAATTTTTTTGTAGCGAATGCTGTGCCAGTGGTATCTGGTACAAAATATTGTGCTGTTCTGTTTGCACCTGTTGTTTCCTGTTGCCAAGTTTGTGCAAAATTTCTACTGCCTGAAGTTAAAGTTGCACCAGTAACAATATTTGTGTGTGATAATCCTGTGCTGTATAATTCACCTGGTATAGCACTGTTATTAGTGTCTGCTTTAAAAATGTTAAATGCTAAACTATTTAAATTTAAATTAATTGAATAAGTTTTACCTCTTTCAAATGTAATTGTAGGATTATTTCCTGAGACTGCTGTGCCGTCTTGTTTCCATGTAAATGCACCTGCAGTTTCATTCACATTAAAATCAGGAACAACTGCTGGAACTGGTGGAGTATACGTGTTTGTAATTGTACGGACAGTTACGTTACCTGCCGTATCAACTGAGAAACCTGTACTTTTAAAACCACTTTCACTTATAAAAGGTCTTTTTACTACTGCCATATTAACTTGTTACCTGCGTTCCTCCCACTAATGCGTTTTGTGTTGCAAAATAAGTGGCACTGAATATTATTTTTGATCCTGAATATTTCTCTGTTTGAGACTTATCCGTAGGACTTACTGTTATTTTACATAATGAATTATCAACAGTGCTATCTATTGTAATTAAATCATTACCTAAATTAGTTCTTGCGTATATTGTTAATGCTGACTGGTTGGGACTTGCTGTAACCAGCATTTTAATAAGTTCTTTATTATTTGTATCATAATCAACTTGGATTGCGTATTCAGCCGATGAAAACGTGTTCACGTGGAACTTGTCTAATACTAGACCGTCCTCTACAACTCCATATGGCCCATTGTGTGAAAAATTCAATCCGTTCTTTAAAAGAAGCGTATTTTTATCACCCTTGCCAAAAAATCTTGATACATCAAACATAGTCGAAAATCCCTTGTTATAGTGTATTTACCTAATTGATAAGAGTTGTGGAATACGTAGATATAGGTTATTTGCGGTTGTTTTTACCGTGTTTGATAAGTCTTTGTGCTGACTTCACTATACGAGTCTCAGTTTCCTCATCCATAGCCATTATACCCTCATTTAGCCTGTCAGAAAACTCATCTGAAGTAACTCTTATAGGACTATACACACGTTCATCTTTTCCAAGATCAATTACATCAAATTTTTCGTCATCTGGAAAACTTGTATTGATAGGATACGTAGATCCAATGATAACCGTTGCTGATTTATTATATGCATGGGCAATATGTTGACCAACAGAGTCACAACCAACGAAATGATCAGCCTGTTGTATAATACCCATCCAAACTCTAATGTGCGTTCCCATAGGAAGAGCAACAGGTTTATTAGGTATGTGTTTGCCAAAATCTAAAGGAAATTCGCTCATTACCATAACACCATAATCTTTAGATAATTTCCTTACAATATTCCAAACATTTTTAAGTTCTATACTTCTACCTGTTGTGTCTATAATATCAGGTTGTTTTTCTTTGTTCTTTTCGTCTAATTTTTCTGGTTGAGCGCCTCTGCCGAAAGGTTGTAGTACTACAATTTTATCTTTTCCCGTTTTTTCTTTGACTTCTGTAATCATTTTCCTTGCAAGTAGCATTTCTTCTTTGCTTAATCTTAAATTTGCCCTTGGAAGGTCTCTTATTCCTTTATCATTTATCGCTATATCATATGCCTGTCCTAGACTACATTTTTGATTGTAGTATTCCCATATTCTATAAGGCTCTGGAGACAATAAATCTCTGTCTTTTAATAAATCTTGAAATAAATTTTTATGCCAATTGTCATATGCTCTGTAATGAAGTTTAGGATGTCCTTTATAAGCATCAGTGCCACCTTCGCAAATAATTATAGGATCTTTATCTGCGTTTTCTTCTACGTATTTTTCTATTGCAGGTATAGAACTTATACTTCTGCCCATTCCCCCATTTACAAATATTGCTGTTTTTCTATCCATTCATAACCTTTACTATTTTTTTATACTCTGGCAAGTATAGATATTCAATTTCGCTGTGTTGTAGTGTTCTTACTGCATCTTCTAAAGTTTCTACCAATGGTTCTCCACCTAAATTAAATGATGTGTTGAAAATAATAGGACAATCTGTTTGTTTATGGAACTCTTTGATTAAATCATAATACAAAGGATTTTGTTCACGCTTCACAGATTGTATTCTGCAAGTGCCATCAACGTGTATTATGCTAGGAATTTTCTCTTCAATTCCTGGTTGACAATTTACAGCATACATCATATGAGGAGTTTCTTCCATTCCTCGTAGATCAAACCAATCATGTACATAATCATGAAGTATTGTTCCAGCAAAAGGTCTAAAATATTCACGTTTTTTCACTCTGTTAACATAATCTTTTCCATCTTTGAATCTAGGATCAAACAATATACTTCTGTTACCTAATGCTCTTGGACCGTTTTCACTTTGCCCTTGGAAAATTGACACAATATTTTTATCTTTTAGTAGTTGGACCACTTGAGAATCATCACAATCTTCTAAAATTACGCCTGGTCTTTGACATATTTCACTAATTTGTTCCTGTGTATATTCTCTTTTTGGTCCTAAATATAAAGTTGGAGCATCTACTTTCTTTTCTTTTGTTTGTGTTAGGCTGTAATAAAACAACATAGCCGCACCCATAGCCGTTCCCGCATCGTTTGACACTGGTTCAGCATATAATTTTATTCCGTCTTTTTGTAAACTTTCAAGATAATAATAGTTTGCAACACAATTTAATCCATAACCTCCTGAAAATACAACATTTTTACATCCGCTCATTTGAACTGCTTTGTAAATTAAATCCAAACACTGTTTCTGTGTTTCTTTTTGTACGGCATAAGCCATGTCTCTTCTGTTTTGCATTCTTGTCCAGTCTTTGCTGTCTTCGGAATCAGGATTTTGATCTACAAAAGGATAAATTTGACTGTTGACCTGTGCCGCATTTGGATACGTTGGAATAATAAAGTTTCTATTTGATAATTCAAACTTTCCTTCCTTTTGGAATAATGGTGGAATAACATCATTTTGTTTTCCGTAAGGAAATAATCCCATAGTCTTTCCTGCTTCAATGGCACTAAATCCACAATACTGAGTTACTGCTTCATAAGTTTTTGTTATTCCTGCTTTGTCTGTGAATAATGCTTCATGAGTTTTTCCTGGCTCGCTTATACTCTCCGAATCCATGTTAGGATAGTAACCACCTGGACTTGCTGTGCCTGTTCCGTAGTGTTTGTATAATGCATAGATATCATTTGGATAATCACAACTGAATATACTTTCAACTTCAAAAACAGTCATATCACCTGCTACACTATTTTTTATAGGAATAAATGTTCCTGCACCATCAACAATTACTGCAACTGCCTTGTCGAAGCCTGATCTATAAAAGGCACACGCCGCATGAAGTTTGTGATGTATATGTGACAAGTCAATCACTTGTGGATGTTCAATTTTATGTATGTATGGATCTATTAATCCTAATTTTCTTGCAATACCTGTGTAAACATCATCTCCTGAGTAGTCTACTCTTCCTGTTGAAGGATCTTTCAATGATTGTGTATGTGCAATTACTAGATAATCTATCTTGTCTGTGTATTTTAAAATTTCAAACATAGAAGCATATGGTCCACCGTCATACTTTCTTCTAGATAATCTTTCTTCTTCTATTGAAAAAACTATTTTTCCGTCTTTTAGTAAACACACTCCAGCATTATGACCTCTTGCCACTGCGGCAATGTATCCTGTCTTGTTGTATTTTGTTAAATCGTCGCTCATATTATTCCTCTATTGGGTCTCCGTTTACAGCAGACACTACATAGTCTTCTATTTCGGGAGTCATCATCATAATTCTCTCGTGCTTTCTGCTTATTCTTTCGTCAAAACTTATTCTTATTGGATCATATTCTCTATCGAACTGTCCCATATCAATAATTGTAAAATTTTTATCATTAGGATAAGTTGTATTGATAGGATACGTTGCACCCATTACTACACTCGCAGGAGTTTCCATCGCTTTTGCAAGATGTTGTCCTACACTGTCGCAACCAAGAAAGTGATCTGCGTATTTTATCAAACCTGCCCATTTACGTAAGTCTGGTATTTCAGGAATTGCTACCTCATCTTTAAATCCTGCATCTTTAAATTCTATTCCGAATTCACTCATTATGCATACTGCCCAATCTTTTTCTTGTAATTTTTTTATTATTTGTTTTAAATTACTGAATTCTATACTCCTATTGCTTTTATCTACAAATGAATTGTCTATTTGTGTAATTGCACGTCCAAAAGGTTGTAAAATAACTAATTTTTCTTTTTTTACTTTCTTTTTGATTTCGTCAATTGCTTTTCTTCCTTCTAATAATTCTTCTTTACTTAAAATTAAAGTTGGTGCAGGTAATTCTCTGATTCCTTTCTTGTTAATTAATATATCGAATGCTTGAGCAATGTCACATTTTTGATTAAAATATTCATTTAATCTGTAAGGCTCTGGACTTACAATATCCATGTTAATTAATTTTGTATGAAATAAATTTTTATGGTACATATCATAAGTTTTATTATCTAAAGTAGGATGACCATTCATAATGTTACATATTCCTTCTATAACTATTATGAAATCAGGATCTTCTTTTGCTTCGTAATATTTTTCTAAGGCAGGTATAGCAGATATAATTCTGCCCATTCCACCATTTAAAAAGAAAGCCTTAGGTCTTTTTGAATTGCTCATATAATTTATTTAATGATTGGGTTATTCCAGGAGTGTTAAGTCTGATTAAGGTTTATAATTAGGCAGAGGAGGAAATTTTATTTTCCAATGCTTAATATTTTTGTATGTTTCGGGCACTGTTTTAAGCCATTCACCATATTTTTTTATGTATTCTATATCTTCTGGCTTATAAACATTTCTTTTTAATTCGCGTTCTGTGTCTCTTATGTGTACTTGTATCAAATCGTCAAAACTTTCTCTTTGAATAATGTGTTCTCTAAATTTAGGCTTACTAAATTTACCATCATTGTAATACATCGAATTTACATAATAAATTTGTGCTAGAACGCCAGTTTCTGGAGTGTGATGGTAGTCCCAAACTTCTGGCTTGCCCCAAAAATCTGTTGTGCCAAGTTCCTCTTCGTAATTTGGTATGTCCTCATGATAATATCTTCCAGTGATATATGCCGCTTCCCATGGATGTTCTCTTGCATCTATTACAAAACTATCACAACCTTCGTCATGATTAATTTTTCTGGACTCTATTTCTTTCATTGTGTGAGCATCAGTCAATACTTCTAATATAAGTCCGTCACTGATTCTTCTATTAACTTTGATGTAATTCATTCCTATGTAAAAGCATTCGTGCGTTATGCCTTCACTGAAATCATCTACATATGGTTGATTTGGTAAATTTACGGTGAATGGAATTTTGTTATTGATGAAAGTCAGATGATTCATATCATCTTCTGAGTATTTGTCTTCCCTAGGTACTGCTAAATCTTTGTAAGGCATATTCGTACTTATTTTGTGTACGAAACCTTACTTTAAAAAATGATTACTTGTAGTCTGGTTGTTGTGGGAACGGAATCTTCCAGTGGTCTTTACCTGAATACTTCGTGCTTAAACCTTCTAGTGTAGTTTTGTAAGCATTGATTGCCGTTTTTTCTTCATCTGAGTAAACGTCTCTTGCCGCTTCTGTTGTTGCGTTAGCAATATGTCCGTTTACTGACTCTGTGAATTCTGCTTCTGTAACTGAGTGTGTTCTTACTGTTGGTTCTACTATTGCACCATCTTCAAATTTCATTGTACCTTGATCGTAAATTTGTGCAATTACACCTGTACCATCGTGCCAGTAAAAAGTCCATTTCTCTGCGTCGCCGTTCTCATCTGTTGTGCCTAAATCTTCTTCGTAATCAGCAACGTCACCTGTTGTATAAAAACCTGTTATGTATGCAACCCATTTTGTATCAACATCTGCGTCTAAAGTTGTTGATGAATGTCCTTCTGCTACTGGGTTACCTGCAAATTCTGCCTCTGTGTCACCTTCGTCAATCCAGTTACCAACAATTTTAGTATCATTGTTGTACTCGATTTTAATGTAACGTGGACCTTTGTAAGTTCCAGTAATTTTTGCATTACCACTAAAGTCGTTCTTTAATGGTTCATTTGGCATTGCTATATCAAATTCTTTTGTAAACATAGTTTTATATCCTCTTACAGTTTTATTTATCTAACTTCAATTATTATGAAGCAACAAATCTGATTCTTACTCCTCCGAATCCACCTCTGATTCCGTGATCTCTTACATCCGGACATGGGTTAGGGCCAATTCCCCCACCACCAACTGGTAGATAATTGTTACATCCTTGCATTTCATAACATCCACACGCTCTATCTGATCTCCAACAGTGTGAGTCTGGAGTTCCTTGTCTTGGCGATTTGGATGCCGCATTCAAAGCCGCATAGTATTGGAAAATTTGGTTACCTGACCAGTTAGACATCGGAGTTCCATCCGACTCTTTCTGGAAAGTTATCAACGCACCGTTAACAGCAAATTGTCCTGCTGGAATCGGAACGTGTTGTTGAAATCTACATTTACAGTGTGGGCAACATCCGAAGAAAGATACACAACCGAACTGTCCGCAACAGTTGATATCTCCACCGTATGCACACGCCTGCCAAGATTCTGTGTTACCGTCTGTACACACGTTACAAACTAATCCACAGTTATCATTGTTACATCTTACAGTACAGAAACCTTGTGCTCTGTAACAGCAGTATAAAGAACTTCCTGTTGTACACATAGATTTACCACCGTATCCACCTCTTGCACACATACAACCATCTCCGTTAGATGCTGTTACCCAACAAATACCTGTTGGATCTGAACAACCTGAGTGGCAAAGTGAGTGTGCGTAACATGGCATACCCGTACACCCTGTTAATGTATCGTCTGCTTCTACAGTAATTTTTTTGTAAGCATATCCACCTGCGTTGCCTGGTAATCCGTCACCGCAACAACACATTCTAGCACCTGAGCCGCCTGCTCCCCATATTTCTATGTGTGCCGTACCTGCCGCTGGCGCTTTCCAACATACACCATTACAGAAGTTTGTGTAGTTAGTTCCTGGAGACCAAACGTAGATATAACCAGTCTCGAGATTCTCTTCGATCATCTCTGCTGGGTTTCTGTTAGTCAATAATCCTTTTAAACTAGCCATATACTATATTTACTCCTTATCCTTACGGTGCACTATCTAAATCGTAGTCGTTAGTGCTACTTACAAATTTAATTCTAATTAAACCTAAACCACCTCTGTGTGCGTGATCTCTTACGCCATCACATGGTCTTGGACCTTGTCCACCAATACCTGCTGGCATGAAAGGTATACAACCGTTGTGCTGATAACAACCACAACTTCTGTTACCTGTCCAACAAGCAGTGTAAGGACCACCCTGTGTTGGTGATCTTGTTGCAAGGTTAAATCCGTGAGAGGCATTCATCCAACCACCCATTCCTGACCATTGAGATCTACCATTGTCAGAATCTAATGTGTAATGAACTTCTCCACCACAAGTAGATATCATTCCTGGAGGGAATTTAATTACTGGAACGTTTCTACAGTTACAGTTTGGTTGACATCCTCTGAAATACCAACAACTGAACCCACCGTAGCAGTTTGTATCACCGCCATATGCCTGAGCACAGAAAGTTGGTTCACTTGATGAATCTTTAAAGTTACAAATAATTCCGCAGTATTGGTCTCCACCTTGTGTTCCGCAGAATCCGCCTGCTATAAAACAACAATATGGTGAGTTACCTGTTGAGCAATAAGTGTAACCACCCTTACCACCTTGGGCACACATACATCCATCTGTACCACCTGCAAACCAACAAATTTGTGTTGGCTCTGAAGTACCTCTGTGACATAAGTCATCTGAGTTACCACATGACATACCAACTATTCCACAAATGAAACAGCCTTGTGCCATTGTTAAAGTTTTTTTACTGTATGCACCTGGATTTCCGTTTAATCCAAATCCGCAACAACACATCTCTGCACCTGATCCACCAGCACCCCATATCTCAATAGTTGCTGTACCAGCCGATGGTGCTACCCAACACACGTGACATCTAAAGTTTGTACCACGCATACTACCTGGATAGTATTGATAAATTCTTCCTTGCTCTAGGTTAGTTTCGTTACCTACTGCAAAATCATATTTGGTTTGTAATAATGTTGTTAAACTTGCCATAATTAATCCTTAACTTATAAATCTAATCCTCACTGCTCCAAAGCCACCTCTGATTGCGTGATCTCTCACACCTGGACAAGGGTTAGGTCCTCTACCACCAGTTCCAACTGGAAGCACTGGTACACAACCATCGTTTTCATAACAGCCACAAGCACCACTGAAACCCCAACAAGATGACCAAGGTATACCGCCTGTTGGGAATCTACCTGATCCTAATCCTGATCTGTGTTGGTGATGACCTTGACCTGACCATTGAGCGAAACCGTTACCGTCATCATTTGTATATACAATCATTCTTCCCTCTTTGGAACCTTGTCCCGCTGGAGTTGGAATGTGGTGATTAAACATACAAATACATGAAGGATAGCAACCAAATGCTGACACACAAGAATTTAATCCTGGCTTGTTAATCTCTCCACCATATGCACAGGCTACCCATGCCCCGTTACACTGGTTACAAATAATTCCACATTGGTTGTTGTCTGTTTTTGTTACACAGAAACCATTTGCTCTGTAGCAACAATAAAAACTGTTGTTGGTTGAACAAAAAGATATTCCACCTCTACCACCTTCTGCACATACGCAAGTCTCTGTGCCACCTATACAAAATCTTAACATAGTAGGTTCTGAACAACCTCTAAAACATAAACTTGATGAATTTCCACATGACTGACCTAGACAACCACAAATGTAATCGCCTGCCGACATAACAACTGTTTTCTTAACATAGGCACCTGAGTTACCTGGAAGACCAAAACCACAACAGCACATCTCAGCGCCTGAACCACCTGGTCCCCACGCCTCTACTACCGCTGTTCCTGATGTATTCGGATGGAAACAAAATCCGCACCATATTCGCGAGTAGTTCGCTCCGTCGTGATATACAAAAATCTGACCTTTCTCTAGATTAGATTCTGCAACCGATACGAATGCGTCCTGCTTTGTACCGAGTAATGATTTTAAACTTGCCATAGTCTCCGTTTCCCTAATTAGTTTTATAAGTGTAATATAATAAAAATATTATACAGCACCTACGACCCAACCGTAAGTTGCGCCTGTGTAAATTAAAGTTATAATCGCACCATTTAAGTCAAGTGTTAAGTCGTCTGCACTTCCTTGAATTAAAGATGAATTTCTTGCAACAGTTACGTTATTAGTTCCGAAACTAGAGTTTGCGTCAATGATCTGAATTGTGTCATTAACTAATAAACTTGCGTTCGCAGGTAACGTAATTGTAAAAGTTCCTGAAGAACTGTTTGCTAAGATTCTCTCATTTACCGCCGCTTGGTGTGTCGTACTCACTATTTTAGTGGATACTCCAGCAGTTCCAGTTGTTGATATGTATCTTCCCATTTTTTTGTTTCCTTCGTTTATACTATTTATGTTAAATTACATAAAATTAAGCAGTACTTGTTTCTATTCCAGTTACAACCACGCTTACGTTAGCCGCACTTGAATATGCAACCAATTTTTGCGTTGCCGCAAGTACTAAACCAGTTCTTTCTAAAACCCCGTGACTTAGAATTTCCGTCTCATATTCAACGTATTCTGCGTCATCTGGAGTCGCACTATCCGCCACCGCTAATCTTACTGCAATGGCTTGATTACCTCTGTTACAAAACGATACTGTTGCAACCGTGAAAGTTGAAGCAGGCGTTGTATACACAGTGGTATTGGTAGCGGCTGAAAGATTTGCTTTACCTATTCTTCCTGATGCCATGTCCTTTTTCTCCTTTTATTAACTATGTATCAACATATTCATTGCTATTGGCACACCTGTTACCCCTTTTGTGAAGTTTGCAACACTGCTAATAGTAATTTTACTGTTGTTACTTGTACTTATCGTATTACCCGTAATTACCACTAATCCAGCAGTAATTAAGTTAACATTGAGCGAACTTGCACCACCACCGATCTGTGAAGCGATATAAGTTCTAATTGCTCTCTGTGTTGGAACAATGGAGTCCGAATTAGCCGCCATTGTACCATCAGTTGAGAACTCGTTAATTGAAGCACTAGATCCTCCTAATGCTAGATCTCCCAACTGTAATTCTTGTAGTCCTGAAATATTAAATGCATCTGCATTCAATGAAGCAATACCAGTTGCCTGTTCTACGTTGAACAAGTCACCAACTCTAAAGTTACCGTCTTGGTCAGTTGAAGTAAAGAATACTCTACCACCGCCGCCTTCAACAGTTTCGTTAGCCGGTATTGGATTCTGATTTGGTGAACCTGGATAGTTAGTTGAACTAAAGTTACCAGTACCAATATCTAAGAAATCGTGTCCAGTTAATCTGTTTTGTGAATATCTAATTCTTATAGATAGACTTGTACCATGATCCGGAGCATACTGCGCCGTTACATTTGGTGAAACTTGTAACAATGCACTGTAAGGTGTTTGTGTTCCAAGTTGTCCATTTACAGATACAAGTTTGTAATATACTCCTGGTCTGTGACCAAATTCAATGTTTGCACCTGCTCTTGGTAAGTCACTTAAATTTTCTACCTGTATAAATTTACCAGACTGATATGAATCTCTAAATCCACCAAATAATTCTGCTGTACCACCGCTTGAGTATGCTGTGTAGTTACTTGAATCTAATGGAACTGTAAATCCATCATCTGCAAAAAGTTCAAATGAAGTTGTATTAACTACTCTTACGTAGTAGAATACGCCAGTATTTAATTCTGTCATTCCAACGATGCCAGTGAATTTAACTCTATCACCTGAACTGTAATTGTGTGCCGCCTGTGTAGTTACAACTGGTGGTCTTGCTTGAGTAATTCCTGTTACTGTCGCTTGAGTACCTTGTGCTGTAATTACCACTGCCGCTGTTTTGTAATCGATACCACGTGAAACAAAAGTTGGTGGACCTAACACACCATCGCCTATGTATGATTGTAACGTTGCGTCTGATGTATTGTTAGGATCAACTAGTGTAACTGTTGGTGCACTTGTATAAGAAGCACCACAATCGATCATTCTAATTTGTGTAATTTTATTTGTAACAACTGATGCGATACCAACTGCTTGTCTTGACGCTGTTGAACCATCTCCTGCTGGAGCACCAATCTGTACTCTTGGAGTTATTTCATAAGTTGTAGTAGAATCTAAACTTGCTTCAACACTTACACCACCTAGTACATCAAAACCTGCAGAATTGTCTGAAAGTTTTTTCATAGTTGCAATTTTACTTGCCGAATTGTAAGTATCTATGTAACCGTATTGACCTGCACCTTTACCTTCAGTAATTAACAAGAACATTCCAACATACGCACCAGAGGCTCTACTATCTGCCGCCGCCAATGTGATTTGTGTAGTTGTTCCTGTTTGTGCTGAGTTAGTTGTTGTTATGTAACCATCTCCACCTAAGTTGTTACCTGCTGGATCAGTTACTCTAATTTCGTAAACACCACCTGTATTAACTGTCGCCGCTGGTGTGTTTAATCCGTAACCATCACCTGAGAAAGTTAAAGTAGTTTGGTTAGCAACATATTCTCTACCTGCATTTTTGTAGAAAAGACCTTGTATCGCACTACCATCTGTGAATACATCTGCAAGTGCATCAGTTGATCTGTTGTTTACAGTTGCAGTAACTGGAACTTCTGTTGAATCAACTCCTTCTGATACACAACCAAAGTCACCATATGATGAGTTACCGTTTGTTGCTCTAATTTTTCCACCGTTCTCTGCAAGATAGCCAATGTGTCCGTAGTATGAGAATACAGAAACAAGTTCTGCTCTTCCCAAGTTAGTTACCCACGCACCTATACCATCGGAAATTACCTGTGTAAAGTCGTTAGCAACGATTGAATCATTTCCACCTTCGTGTAAGTTACCATCAATTTTCAATCCAACTGCCGCTGTACCAAAGTTTGTAACGTTTTGTACATAAGGTGATCTACCACCTGCTCTACATACAACTTCTTGTTGGACTGCGTTTGCAGTTGCACTTACCCATCTGTGTACGTATTGGTCTCCACCGCCACTTGCACCAACATTTACTTGAATTGTTGTGTCAGTAACTGCTTCAACTAATAATTCTTTGCCTGCCGCTGGGTCAGTTGCTCTTGGATAAGCATGATTTGTAGCATAGTTGTCCTGTGAACATTGGAAAGTTAAACTTCCTGTTGTAATTCTTACAGACTCACCTGCTTCCATGTTGTGAGCACCAACTGTTAGTACTGTTGTTCCTGTTGCAGGATCATATGTACCATTTGTTGGAGTGTATTGTACTGTTCCAGCCGCCGGAACTGCGATCCAAGTTTTGTAATCTTGTGGACCGTATCCTGGATCTAATGAAACAAAAGCACCTGCTGAAGGACGTTTTGTTCCAAAACTGTTTGCTGAACCTAGTGTACCTGTTAAACCTTGTAGTGTACAGTTTCTTAAACCAGTTGCGTTTCTCATATGGAACATATTTTTAGTAGTTGAACCTTGTACTGCGTTCACATACCATTCTGCACCTTGTAATGATCTCTGGTTACCTGTAAATTGTAAGTCGTAAATTATTCCATCTACATAATCTTTAATGTCATCTTCACAGTCTGAAACCACAAAACTTACGCCTGGATTATTTCTTTTAACATATTCAGCCGCTTCTTTGGCAATAAATTCTCTGTTTGCTAAAAGTCTTAATCTTGCATCTGTAAATCCTGCTGTGAATTCAGCGATATTGCTACCTGCAAGTGCTGGTTCCGAACCGTTTGCATTGATTTTGAAGTCAATGTATTTCTCAATTTGATCAGCGATTGTAGCCGCTCTTGTACCAGCCGCCGCCGAACCTGCCGGAGCATCTGTGTTCTGTGTTAATGTGTTTCCTGAAGTAATTGCTGTGACTGGGAAAGTTACTGCAACACCAAGTGTTGTGTTACCACTGCCACCAACGATCACTGTGTTTGCTGGTATAGTGATGTTGTCACTAATTTGATAATTTTGTCCCGGAGCCGCCACTGTTAATGCAGTTACGAAACCAAAACCGTTAGTTGTAATGTTAAATGTTGCGCCAGTTCCATTACCACCTGTTGAAGAAACTGCTGATGCAGTACCTTGGTTTACTCCCAAGTAACCACCTGGAGCAGTAATTGAAACAACACCACCTGATGGTGTTTTTGTTACTGAGTTATTCTGGATAACATCACTTATAATTGCTTCCATACGTTGTATACCTTGTAGACTGTATTGTGTGTCTGAAGAGTTAACAACTGAAGCCGCTGGTCTGATGTTTGTTGATCTTAATTCATCTCCAACAACTGCTGTGTTTCTTGAAACTCTCATTGGAAGAATTTCGTTGTAAATTCCTGTCTTAACATTTAAAGTAATGTTAGGATTGTTTGCCGCAGGTATACCATTTACGTTACCTGCCGTAATTGCATCTGATGAATATTTCATCAATGTTTCAATTAAATCTGTAGAACCTGCCTCAGCAATGTAACTTGCATTTGAATATTTAGGCGTTGAACCTTGTAAGTTACTGTGCGATGCATTAGCAACAACTAATTTAGCAATAGCACTCGCTTGTACAATCGCCGCTGAAGTTTCTGCTTCCTGACCAGTTACGTACGAAGCACCTGCTGGTGTAAAGTAATTTAATGCTGAAAATCTTGATTTAACGTTACCGCCGTGTGTTAAGTCATGTATTGTTGAGTCAACAATTATACCAATATCTCTTCTACATTTCGTTGCGTTGTACGTGAACGAACTTGTAAATGGTGGAGTATTGTTAGAAATCTGTGCGTTGATCCAAGCAATAGTTTCGTCTTGAATGTATGCTTTGTTTCTTGTAAGCATATAAGCCGCCTGTGGATTGTTTGGACCTTTATCAATTTCATGTAGTGCATATCTGATTGTTTTCCATGCTCTATCTAATGTTACACCTGATGTCGGTGCTGGTTGGTCCGTTCCATTTGGACTTACATAATAAACTTGATCAATTTTACCAACGTTACCCCATTCAGGTAATGTTCCTGCCGCGTTAACAACAAGTGCCTGACCTGCTGTACCGATTGGTAATCTTTGTGGACCTGATGCACCATAAATTAAAATGTCACCTTCTGCAGATAAAACATCATTCTCAGGACCGCCTGATAATAATTGCCATACAGAAGTATCAACACCTGCACCTGCTGGATAATCTGGTTGATTGATTGTGCTTGGTGCTTGGTTGTTTGATGTGTGTGAAGTAACACAAATATAAGATGTATCTGTGTTTGTTGTTCCTCTTACAATATCACCTTTGTCATAGTAAGTTGCATTCGCCCAGTTGCCTTTCCAGTATAAACCTTCGTTAAGTTTATTCCAGTAAACAACATTAGGTGGTCTATTACCTGTTGAGTCTGCAATGTTAATGTAAGTGAAACCGCCAACTCTTACAACGTCTCCAGTTTTGTATGCTGTACCGTTGTTGTAGTCGCCTCTTAAATTAAATCCTGTTACAAATAATGCCCAGTCACTTGTTTGTGTTGACGGAACTTTATTTGTGTTTAAAGTTTTTGCAACGTATTGGTAACCTCCGTAAGTTACAGTGTCACCTGGTTGATATTTTGTTGCTGAACTCCATGAATCTTCAAATTCTAAACCTGGTACAAATAATGACCAGTTAGCCGAATCTGCATTTATGTCTGTTGTTGATGTGTAACCTGTTGTACAGATGTATAAGTTTGCTCCACCTTTAACAACATCATTTGCTTTGTATCTTGTCGTACCTGCAAAAGTACCTCTGTACTCAATACCTTTGTGTAAGTATTGCCATTTTGCTTGATCAGTTTCTAAACCATCTGCCGCAGAAGCCGCCGATGTGTGACCTGTTATACAAACATAAATTTGTCCACCATAAGAAACTGTGTCGTTTAATTTGTATCTTGTAGATGTTGCCCAAGTGTTTAACCAATTGAAACCTTTTGAAAATGCTTCCCACTTCGCTTGATCATTTTCTAATCCTAAAGATGTAGTTGCCGCTGAAGTGTGTTCAGTAATACAAAGGTAAATTGTTCCACCGTATTTTACTAAATCGTTAACTTTGTATCTTGTGTTAATAGCCCAAGAAGATTTGTAATCAAAACCTTCAATGAATAAATCCCATTTAGAAGAATCAACTTCTAATCCGTCTGATGCACTTGAAGTAGATGTGTGTCCTGTGTTTGCAATGTAAATGTAACCACCGTATTTTACAATGTCATTTGGTTTGTAAGTTGTGTTAAGACTCCAATCACCTTTCCATTCTTGACCATCGGACATCAACGCCCAATTAGCCGCTGTTAAATCAACTTGGAATGATGCGTTAGCCGTGTGGTTAACAACACAAATATATGTTCTTCCACCGTATCTTACAACGTCATCAACACTGTAAATCGTGCCTGTGTACCAAGCACCTTTCCATACAAAACGTATTCTACCTAGTTTAAACTCTGCCATGGGTTAAAATTTCCTCTTATTAAAGTTATTTATCATTATTGTCCATATCCGTTAGATGGGTCATTTGCACTAATCGGATCTCCTTCATTTAATTCAGTACTTGCAACACCTCCCGTAAAGAAGTTTAATGCTAGTAAGTAACCGCTTATTCCACCCGCTAATTCAGTGGTTTGCGGGAAAGTTATTGTTCCAGTAGTTGGAAATGCTTCATTGAAAATTTCCGCATTTCTTACTTTAATTTGACCTGCTCTGAAACCAGAAACGTTCAAATTAGCACCACCACCTGATACTCTGTTTCCAATGAAACTTACTATTGCTTTTTGTGTTGGTACAACTTCGTTAGAATTCGCAGACATAGTTTCGTCTGTACTAAATTCTTTTACAACAACTTCTGTACCACCTAATACTACACCACCTAAACTTAATTCACTTAATCCTGATAAGTTGAATAAGTCTGCGTTTAGTGTAACAATTCCAGTTGCCTGTTCTACTTCAAATAATTCACCTGTTCTAAAATTACCATCTTGGTCAGTTGAAGTGTAGAATACTCTACCACCACCTGCCATTTTGACTTCTCTATTTTGTTGTGCTTCGTAACCAAATGTAAATCCTAGGTTTGTGTATAAATCTGGATAATTTGTTGTTGTAAATCCACCAGTACCAATATCTAAGAAATCGTGACCAGTCAATCTAATTTGTGAATACTTTTGTCTAATTGTTAATGTTGTTTCATGATCCGGAGATTCATTTTCTTTGAAACTTGGAGATATTCTAAACGTTGCTGATAAGTTTGGAGCACTTCCAGATACATTTGTAATCTGTGTTACTCTGTAAATTTGATCATTGATGCCATTAATGTATAATAAATCTCCTGGTCCCGGCTCTAAAGAAAGATCCTTAACTTTAATTACTTTACCAATTTGATATTCATCTGCAAATCCATCGCCATCGATAGTTGCACTTACGTTAATGAAACCTGTTCCTCTATTAGTAAATGTTGGTTGACTCAATACTCCATTTGCTATTCTAGTTTGTAAAACTGCATCTGTTGTATTTCTGTTATCCGTTAATGTATAGTTAGGCGCTGAAGCGTAACCACTTCCCGGATCAAAAATTTGTATTTTAGATACTTTCCCTGCGTTCGTAATTACTCTGCAAAGTGGTGGTGCACCTTTTTTCAATACATCTGCCGTACTCATTGCAGTAGATTTTATCGGAATGAAATAATTTCCTGCACTTCTACCTTCAACTATCTTGCCATAAGTTCCTGAAAGTGTGCTTGTAAGTTGTTTCCAACTGATACCATCGTAACTGTAAGCAGTTTCACCATTTGCTGTGATTCCAACAAAAGTTCCTTGCATACCAGTAACTTTATATGGTCCTGTATGTGGCAAAGTATCTGATTCTGTCCAAGTTGTAACAGCACTTGTTGAACTTTGTGCCACGTTTGCATTTGTAACAAAAATTTTGTTTAATGAAGTAGAATCATCTAATGGAGAATCTTGAACTGGCATTAAGAATTTTCCATTTTTGAAAACTAAATCTTGTGCAATATATTTTGGTCCACCGACACCTAATCCAACGTTTGCCGCCAATTGCCAATTAGCACCATCATCTACTGATTCCCATGTTTGACCATATTGGTCTGAAATGATAAACAATCCATTACCAGCCGCCGCGTATTTGAATATCGCTGTTGATCCATCATATGGTTCTACCTGTGCGTTTGTCCAACTTGAACCGTTATCTGTCGAACGATATACAACACCTGTGTCTGAAACTATAATCCATGTTTGACCTATTGCCGCAACTCCTGTGAAAGTATCAGAACCAACTGAGCCACTTATGTCGCTCCATGTTGCACCATCGTTAGATGAGTTTACAACACCACTTGAAGATACAGCAATAAATTTATTTGCATTGCCTTCAATGTCATTCCAAGTTGTTGTAGACACTCCACTACAAGCAGTGAAAGTGTTGCCATCAGTTGTTCTTGCACCTCTTCCGTTTCCTAATAAAACTGTAATATTTGTTGAACCTATTCTTGTGTGTGTTCCAACAGCATAATCTCCTGCAATTGGTAAACTTTTAGTTGAACTTGAATATGCTGGTTCACTGAAACTAATTCTTGGCTCAATGAAATATTTTGTTGATGGATCTAAAGGATTAGCAATAGGGAAACCGCCTAGTAAGTGTTGCCAACCTGGAGTATTATCAAATTCTTTTTTAACTGTTGCAACTTTTGTAACTTCGTTGAATGTATCAACTATTGCGTATTGTCCTCTACCTGTTCCTTCCCAAATGTAAATTCTTTGTCCGACTGTTTGTGCCGTAGTACCAGTGTATTGTGCATTTAATTTTATTGACGTAGTGTCACCAGTTATTGCTGGACCAGATAAACTTGTATAACCGGCACCGCCTGCTGGAGTTGAATCTCCTGGACCCATTACTCTAATTCTGTTTACACCACCATCACGTGTGTTTGCATATCCTATTTCACCTGCCGCACCTTGACCAGAACCTGAAATTGTTATTGTTGCCGCTGTGTAATCTTGTCCTGCGTGTCCGTAAGCGAATGCAAAAATTTCATTTTCATCATTGTATACTGCATCAACAGTTGCTTCTTTTGTTCTGTTGTCAATTTTACCTGTGATCGGAGTTTCTGATGAAATAACACCTTCTGCTACTGAACCAAAGTCACCATATGAATTGTTACCATTTGTTGCTCTTACTTTTCCTCCGTTGGTTGCTAGATATCCTATGTGACAATAGTATGTAAACACAGATACAAGTTCTGATTTACCTTCACCGTTTGCCCAATATCCAATACCGTCGGATATTACCTGTGTAAAGTCATTTGCAACAATAGATTTATTTCCACCATTGTGCAAATCACCGTCAACTTTCATTCCAATACAACCTGTTCCAAATGTAGAAACGTTTTGTACGTAACATGATTTACTTGTAATCCAAGCACTTGCATCTGTTGGTCCTGTTCCTGGATTTAACGTTACAAATGCTCCACCTGTTGGTCTTTTTGTTCCGTATTGATTTACTGCTCCTAGTGTACCTTGTAAACCTTGTAGAGTCATGTTTCTTATTCCAGAGCCATTGTTTACTCTAAACATATCGTAACCTGTCTCAAAACCTGACTTAGGTTTAATTGTTGTACTTCTTAATTCATCTCCAACTAAGGCGACATCTCTTGGAACAGTGATTGGTAATTCTTCTTCATATATTCCAGTTTTAATGAATACTGTCGCAGGTGCTCTGTTGCTTAAATCTTGTTGAATATAATCTGTAGCATATTTTACAGTTTTAAATGGTGCAGATAATTTGGTACCGTTGTTAATTGTGTCATTACCTTCAGGTGCAACATAATAAACTTTTGGAGTTACTTCAAAATCTTCCCAATATGGTAAACCGTTTGTGTTAACTTTTAATAATTGTCCCGCAGTTCCTAAACCTATTCTTAATCTTGTTGAGTCTGCTTGTTGTGTTTTAATATCACCTGGATATTCTAATACGTTTGGTGCGTGACCTTGTGCTAATAATCTCCAATATGGTCCAACATTTTCGGATGCAAAATCTAATGGCGGTTTAGCGTCAGATGAATTTGCTTCGTGTGTTAGTATACATCTATATAATGTACCTGCAACTGAAACAATATCACCTGGGAAGTAAGTTGACTCACCAACATTACCACCAATGTCTGATGCTTTCCATGGACCTTTCCATGCGTGACCATCTACAAGTTTTTGCCAAGGGAAAGGTTCATCTGTTCCAGGATCGTAGGTTGTATCCGTATCCGGATTTGTATTGCTGTGTGTTCTAACCGCGATGTATAAATGACCACCTGCTGTTACTACATCACCTGTTTTGTATTCAAAAGGTGTGAGTTGACCATTTACTAATGTTTGTCCTACCCATTCGCCTTTAAATGTGTAACCAACAATTTGTAATTCCCATGTGGCAGATGAATCTGTTACTGCTGGAGTAACTCCGATGTTACTTTGTAAAGCAACATATGTGTATCCACCGTAAAGAACAATATCACCCTGTTGATAATATTGTGATGTATTCCATAATTGTTCAAATTCTAAACCTGGTAACCATAGACTGAACTTTGATTCGTCCATGTTTTGTTCAATTGCCCAGTGTCCAGTTGTACATTTCCACATACCTGGAGACCATCTAACTAAATCATTTTTAGAATATCTCTTACCAAACTGGTAGTCACCTTGATATCTTATTCCTTCGAATACTGTTTCCCACTGTGCTTGGTTGGCTTCCAATCCATCTGTGTTTACGTTTGCTGTTCCATTTACCGATACTGCCGTAATTGCACCTGAACCATCTACTGTGTTAATTGTAATAACAGCATCATTGGCGCCAGTTGTTCCACCTAGTTCTGCTCCGTAAACTGTTAAAGTTCCTAAAGCAGTGTAACCTGAACCAGCATTAATTATTCTGCAATAATAAGTTGACGCAACTCTGAATATTGCGAATGAAAAGTTTGTACCAGACACGTTGCTAACTGCAACTGTTGGACTTATGAATTCATTTGTTGACGCTGATCTATGTCCTGATAGACATCTGTAAACCATACCACCATGATATACGATATCATCTGGATAGTATAAAGTATTGACTGCCCAATCACCTCTCCAGTTGTCTGATCTAGAATATTGATCCCAGAAATCTGCGTTGTATTGTAGTCCATCATCTGCTGTTGCTGAAGTGTGTGCAGTGTTACACTTCCAAATCGAACCACCGTAGATAACTGTTTGGTCAACATTGTAAAGAGTGTTTGGTTGCCATACACTTGCCCAATCCTCTCCACGTGCAAAGTAAACCCATTTAGTTTCATCACCTAATACACCATTTGATGCTGATGAATTAGAAGTGTGTCCTTCTATACATTTGTATATTAGACCACCAACTTTAACAAGTTCACCTATTTTGTAAAATGTAGATGGTTGCCATGCTCCGGTCCAACTTTGACCGTCCATCATCTGTGTCCATCTTGGAATAGTTGCATTTAAATCGTTGTAAAAGTTTGAGTCTGATGTGTGTACTTCCACACAAACATAAACTTTTGCACCGAATCTTAGGACATCATCTTTTACATAAAGAGTCCCTGCTGACCAGTCACCTCTCCATCTAAAACGTATCCTATCTATTCGAAAATCTGCCATTGATTAATTCCTTACTACTATTTATTTCCTCTAACTACTATAAGGTTCAACGTAACCAGTGTACGTTTGCGCCTCGTTAACTTTTAATACTAATTCACCTTCTTTATTCACATAGTAAAATAGGTTTCTTCCGTCCCATTTGTACTGTTCATAAACAAGGTTTTTATAAACCAATTTGTGTTGAGTGTCTCTTCCTTCAAAAAAGTCCTCTCCACGTGACCAGTTATTGTAATTGTCATCAATATTACCTGATCTGTTCAGTTCAACACCGTCTTCTAGTTCAAGCAGATCTGCTTTTACCATGTAAACTGTTCCATCTGAAGTTCTGCGTAAACCATAAAAATACCTGTTGTTACCAAGTGTTTTCTGTAATTCGTCTATGCCTACTCCAAAAACTTGTGCCATTATAATCCTTACGTTATAATATTAATTGTGTTACCCATACCACTGTGAATTGTACACTGATAATAAAGTGTATTTGGTGCATTCATTGGTACAGTAAACACCTGTGTTCCATTTTGATTTCCACTTACACCAGAAGTATAAGCACTACCATTGCTAGATGTTCTAATTGCAAATGGGTGATTTGAACCAGTTGTGTTTACAAAAATGTATGTGTGTCCTCTGTTAAGGTATAACACTGGATCATTTGCTGTGCTTGGAAAACCTGGACCACTGAATGTGTAGTCTGATGAACCGTTAGCACCAATGCTCCATCTCATAGTTGGACCATTTTGTAATACCCAACCACTTCCGTTGTAATATAACACGTCTCCTTGTGATGCTCCCGTCGCCGTTACATCTGTCAAATCGTTTAGTGCTGTACTTGCCGCCGATGAAGCAACAAATTCTAATGCTGTACCGCCTGAGTTTACTTTTACAAATCTTCCTTCATTACCTGAGAAGTTTGAAGGAGTGTCTGTTAATCCTGTAAATGCTGTCGTAATAGTTGGTCTATTGTTTAAGTTATTGTAGTTTAAGAAATATGTGCTGTCTAAACCATCTAGTGTATCAGCATCTGATCCACCGCCACCACCTGTTGCGTCAGCCGCCGGTTGCCATTTTGTACCACTCCATTTTAAAACTTGTCCTGAAGTTGGTGGAGTAGATGTTGTGTCAACGTCAGATAAAGTATCTATTCCAAAACTTTGTGTAAGTTCTAAACCATCTTCTGCTGAATTTACTCTTAAAAATCCACTTCCGAATCCGCTGAAAGAACTTGGAGTGTCAGTCAATCCAGTAAATGTTGTTACGCCGGCACCACCGCCACCGCCGCCACCAGATACTGTTCCTGGTTTCCATTTTCCGCCACCTGCGTCCCAAACTAATGCTTGTCCGTTTGTCGGAGCCGCTGTCGTTGTGTCTACATCTGATAGAACATCAATGGACTTATTTGCATCTGCAAGTTTTACCCATTGTCCTGCGTGAGCATAATAAGCCGCATTCTCGGCGTGTACGTGGGCGAACATTCCGTGATATGTGACTGCACTTGGTAAACTTGCCAAATTGTCATAGTTGAAGGCAACCTTGTTGGCGCCTGGTGCGTTTAATAAATTATTTTGTACGACTGTTAGTGTCGTTCCGTTTCCAAGTGCAGTGTATAATTCACTGAAATTGGAATTCAGTTTTGTACCGGCATCACGTAACGAGTCACCCTGACCATCGTTAGGTAAAGTACCAGTGTTAATTAATTGTCTTGTCATTCTTCGTATCCTCCCACGTTTACGTTCTATCGAATGTTATTTCGTTACTATCAAATTTAATTGTGTTCTTATCCATAGTAAACACTCTTGGTTGTGTCACTAAAGTTTCATCAGTTTGTGGATACGTGATAGTACCGTCTCCTACTTTACTGTTTAATCGAACAACAAATTCTCCTTCGCTGTTGATGTAATAATTTAAATTTACATCGTCCCATCTAAATTGTTCGTACTTTAAATTTTTAAATGGTTTAGCGTGATTTAAATCTCTTCCTTCGTAAAAATCTTCACCTTGGTCAAAACCTTCGTAGTTGTCAACTATTGCTCCTGGCACGTTAATTGTTACAGGATCATTTGCTTGTAGTTGGTCAACTTTTCCAATGTATAAAGTTCCTTCGTCTGTTCTTCTTAGTCCGTAGAAGTATCTCGACTTTATACCATTTTCTAAATATACAACTGTATCCTGTCCAACCGTATTTGACATCTTAACTTATCTCCACGTAACTTAATACACAATCAATCGAATCGTTAATATTTGATTGTACGTTTAAACTGTTTTGACTTGCAACAATTAATTTTTCTCCAGAGTTTAATACACGTAAACTGGAGTTGGGTGCAATCAATACGTCTTTTACTATAAAACCTGTAACTGAATCTGGAGTTGCTGTTAAAGTTACACTTGCTTTTACAACTGATTCTGTCAAATTTGCTAAAACCATACCAACAACAGTTGTATAAATTCCGTTTCCTGCCGTGTAAACAGAGTTAGGTACAGTTCCTATGTTTTTTGTTACATTGTTTCTAAAGGTCGTTGCCATTTTATTCTATCCTAATGTTACCGCCATTTGTACGGCTATTTCTGTTGCATCAATTATACTTACAGCACCTGAAGATCCTGCAATTGATCCCCACTGGACGCCATCATACAATTCAACCCGCTCATCATTGGTATTGTATCTAATCATACCTAACAAGCCAGTTACTGGTCTATCAACTGTTGTTCCAACTGGAATAACAAATCCACCAGCGTCTGATACATCAATATACCCAGTTCCGGTAGTTTTTAACTTCAACGGAGCAGATATAATATTAGTTATCGTATTTCCTTGGAATCTGAAGTCTTCAATCCTTATACTACCATTTCCATTGGCATTTAGGATTAAATCCTGGTCAACTCCTGTGGTTGTTAGTGTGTTTCCACTGATTTCTATATTATCAACCACCAATTTTGTAACGTCAAATCTAGAAGAATTAACGTTTGCAACAAGTGTATTTGCCGCATAAAATCTTATTGTGTCATCATCATTTCCTGGTGTAAGTTCTGCTGTGATGTATGTGTCCTGGTCAAGGTCATAAACACCTGTCAATGCTATCCAATTAGAGCCATTATAACCTTCAAAAACATTCGTCTGGGTGTTGTATCTCATCATACCCGCTACTGGAGATGCAGGTCTTTGTGCTGTGTTACCAGATGGAATTCTGATCGATCCAGTACCTGCTACTTTGAAAACTGAACTTGCTGGATTAATAATAAAGTCACCAGATGTATTCGTAATAGTGTCACCTGAAGCAGTAAAGTTTTCTAATGTAACACTACCAGTACCACTTGTACGTAAATCTAAATCTGCGTTTGTGTCTATTGATTCAATTTTATTTCCAGTAATTCTTACACTGTCAACAATTGCCTCGTTAGCAAAAAGTTTATTCCAATTTTTTGTAGATGAACCAATGTTGTATAAATTATTTGTTGCTGGGATTAAGTCAGATGCTATACCCGCCGATATTGTAATATTATCTGTTGTTTGATCACCGATCGTTACATTACCACCTATTGTAATGTCTCCACCAACATCTAAATTTCCTGTGATGTTTACATTATCGCTAAACGCAACTGTGTCAGTAAATGAATCTAAATTTAAATTTCCTGAAGTAGTTGTAATTGTGTTACCACTAATTTTTACATTTCCTGATTGAATTTCATTTCCAGAAATAGTTGTAACATCAGAACCTGTAGTAAATGTTAAAGTTGAATCAACATCAATATTTAAATCTGCACTTGTGAAACTTACTTCTCCAGTTTGTTGGTTTACGCTGAATTGATCACCAACTCTAAAGTCACCTCTATGGTCAACAGAACTAAAAAATATTTTTGCTCCATTATTTGCTACAACTTCGTTTGCTTGAATTACTGTTGCCGCATCATTGTCTACTTCATAATCATTTCCAATGTATGCAAAGTTGTGACTTATCAAATACATTTTTACACCAACACCATCTCCTTTTACTCCAAATCTTCCATAGATAGAAGCAGATGCTATTGATCTAACTTCCGCTCCAAAGTCTGTGTAATCAACAAGTGTAAATGATGTTGCAGTTGCACCTGCAGAAGTTCTAATGTCTTGTGCAATTAAATTTGTGTCTAAGAAAGTTGTAGATGCATTGTTTCCATTAAAGTTTGCAACTAATTTTGTGTTTGCATTTCCAACTGCTTCTGTTGTTGGTGCTGTGAAATTTCCTGTGTGTAGTGCTTGACCTTTGTACACTCTTAAAGCATCGATATAGCCATTCCAACCATTTGTGTTTCCAAAGTTATTACCTATCACAAAAGGTTTAGCATTGGCAAAATCCGCTGAAGCACTTGCACTTCCAACGCTTGAACCATTGATATAAACTGTGATTGTGCCACTGCTTCTAACTATTTCACAATGCGTCCATACTGATAAATTGAAGCCTTGTGATCCCGTAATTATTACCGAACCGTTTACATAAACTTTTGGCACGTTGTTTTCTACATAAAAATACAAAGCATTTTCAACCGATACGTTGTTACGCATATCAATTAGAGATGTTGTTTGAACTGCATTAGGATACGCCCAGAAGTCTATAGTAAAGTCTCCTGTGCCAAATCCAAAGTCTGCGTTTGTGTTTATTTTTGCGGCGTCGCCTACGCCATCTAATTGTAAACTTGCCGAACCAAACTTTTTAGTTGTTGTGTTTAATTTTGCATCACCGATCGCTTGAATAGTTTTTCCATTCTGTTCAGCAGGTAATTGGAAACCTAAAGATTTTCCATTTATAAAAATTTTATCTCCATCAACCGCCGCAATAGTGCCTGATGCCAACTGGTTACCTTGTGTATCGTAGTAAGTTAAAACCTGACCTTGTGCAAGTGGTGTACCTGAAAAGCCACCAACTTTTAATGCAGTTTGTCCTGCACCTTTTAATCCTAGTGTGCCGTCATAAGCATTAATGCTCGATAGTGCAAAATATGTAAATGAGTTTAACCATTCTATTCTAACACCATTTGTAAGTGTGATTGCATCCACACCTGGTGTGATAAATGTTGCATTCTGGAATAAACAACTTGCTTCATTACTGTTTGGCGTTGCAAGTTCACCATCAAAGAATGCACCTCTTCCAGCATCACCTGATAAAAATCCTCTTGGATCTGCCGCAGTTGTTGTTGAACCTTGTGTAATTACTGTGATATTTCTTATGTAAGGTGATCTAGATGTAACTTGGTAACCAGTACTATCGTCATTACCAGTTGGATTAAATCTAAATGCGTGTCCTTCGTTTGCAGAACTGTTGTAATAAAAACCTGTAATTGTAATATCTTCAATTGTTACTTCACCATTTAGTATGAAAGCATCTTTTGTATTTGTTGAACCAGTTGGTTGAATTGTTACCGCTCTTAAACCATCACCTCTCAGAGACACACCCGTTGGCATTGTTAAAGGAAATGCTTCTGTGTATGTACCTGGATAAACGTGAACGTGATCACCTGCAACGCAAACAGACAAAGCCTGTTCGATTGTTGCGTAGGGATCATTTTGGTGAGTTCCTGAATTACTGTCGCTTCCGTTTGTAGCAACGTAAATCACTTTACCTGGACGTGCTGTTAAGTTCAATCCTTGTACAGTGATGTTACCAGATAGTGTTAAATTGTCAACAGTCAAGTTGTTTGCGTATGCATTATTCCATCTTTTTGTTGCACTACCTAAGTTATAAGTGTTGCTTACATCAGGTATTAAGTTGGATGCCACATCGGCATTAATTGTTAATGAATCTGTGTCTTGGTCACCAATTGTTATGTTACCATCTGTCCTGATATTACCAGTTGCATGGATATTACCGTTAACTCTTGTGTCACCATAGATGTCAACAGTACCAGTTCCGCTGGTTACGATTTCAAAATTTTGATTTGAATCTGTGGCTCTAATTGTGTTACCACTAATTATTAAGTCATCTACTTGTAGATTATTGTTGTATAAGATTCCATCAGGTGCAGATAAGTTCAACTGATTTGCAGTTGTTGTAATACTGTTGCCTGATATTGTGATATTTCCAACTGTGACTTGACCAGTTGCTTCTAAATTTGTTGTACGTGCTGTACCGTTTACATCCAACGGATATTGTGGAGTTGCGGTTTTTATACCGACCCTGTTGTTATTAACATCAATGTATAACAGGTTTGTCTCAAATGCCAAATTCTGACCTTGTCTCAGAAGATTTGACTTTAAGAGTTGACCCGAAATTCGACCAACGGCCATTGTTTACTCCTTTTTTAGCACGGGGATCTTGTCCCTCTAACACAGATTTTCACCTAACACTGTTCGCTAGTTCTTCGCCGGTTAACCACGGTTTGTCCTGGTATATCTGGTCGGATACACCATTAATACTATTTATTAAGATTTTGGTTTTATATTATATTGCTATAATAATATATTAGTTTAATATTAGGTTGTATAGGAAATTTAACTCCTGAGCAAAGGCCTCTGTGACCGTTATTTCTTGTAAACCTGTTGCTGATTTCCATTGTGTTCCTGTGTATACTTCTAATGTTGAATTTGTTGTGTTCCACCATAATTCACCCTGTCTGGCTGTCTGTGCGTCTCGTGTTGCCTCGTCCCCTGCGTGACCTTTATATGCTTGGGTAGTTTCAAAGTGTATTACTCTGTTTTGTTTTGTACCAGTACCAGTGAATACCATATCACTATTTGTTCCTGTAACTAATAATTCACTGCCTTGCATTTCAAATTGTGAGGTATCTAAGAAAACTTTTCGACCTCCACTTGCAACAAGTGCCGCTTCTTCACCAGGTGTGCTTACAGTAATTTGATTACCATCGATAGTAAATTTGTCTTGTGAACTAAATTTAGGAACCGTTAAATGTCCGGATCCGTTGATTGTTCCCATGTTGTTACCCTGTGAAAAGAAGGTAAATTCGTTGTTGGATAGATCCACTTTTGTATCTAAATCACCATCTCTTATTCCGCCTAAAGGAATATTACCAGTGGATTGAACCTCAAATTCATTTACATCTGTATTGTATCTAATTGAATTTTCTGCCACAGGTCTTTGTGCAGTTGAACCTTTTGGCAGTTGTATATCTTGTAATCCTGTGAAACTTAAACTTCCTACACCAACACCAAATCCTACGTCATTTGTAGGAGTTGACGTAATTTCAGTTTTAAATCTTAATTCTTCAAGATTTACAGAACCCGTACCACTACCACGTAAATCTATGCCTGCGTTTGTGTCAGTAGTTTGGATAGTAGAATCTTTAATTTCTATGCCATCTATTTGTGCTAATTCAAAATTTGCTGTACGCCATTGTTTGTTTGCACTTCCTAAATTACTTGCTGTATTACTGCTTGGTAAAAGATTGTCAGTAAAATCCATTGAAAAATTAATTGTATCTCCTGGTGCGTCACCAAAGTTAATACCACTGCCGGCAATAGTTGCGTCACCACTTACAGTAACATTTTGATTCATTTGTGCGTTTGCGTTTATATTTGTTGTACCTGCCGAATCAATTGTTAATCCATTTTGTAAAGTAGAAATTGTGTTATTTGCAATTCTAAAATTTGGAACATCAATACCAGTAGCACTAATAAATGTTGTTGATCCAGGTGTTCCAACAGTTAAAGTTGAACCTGTTAAATCTAAGCCTGTTACATCAATGCTTGTTGTACCTTTACCTAAATCAACTATAAAATTTTCACCTACTCTAAAATCGCCGTCTTGGTCTTGACTTACGAAATGCACTTTTGCATTGTTTGTTGTGATTACTTCATTGTCCTGATTAATTATATCTGTTTCGTTTTCAACATTTTTACCTGTGCCAACATATGCAAAGTTGTGACTTATTAGATATGCTAAACAACCGTTACCATCTGCAACTACACCTTGATTACCGTAAATTGTTGCACTTGCAATTACTCTCGCTTCATTCATTGTGCCTTCTGTTACAGCATTAGATGTGGCACTTTTGAATAAGTGTGCTGTGACATTGCTTGATACTCCAACGTTACAAGTAAATGATGTGGCAGTAGTTGCCGTGATTGTTACTTTTTTACCTGAGTAAGGGTCAGTTGATCTTGGATAAGTGTGATCCGTTTGATGATTGTCTTGAGCACACGTAAAAGTTAAACTGTTATTTGCTATTGTAACACTTTCACCTACTCTCATAGTGTGATTTCCAACAGTCAATGACATCACTCCAGTCACCGGATCATAAGATCCTGCTGTTGGTGTGTATTGATTTAATGAGTGTTGCATATACAAACCTCTGTTTGCGAAGTAAGTAAAGCAGTCTATAAATTCTATTCTTGATCCATTTTTTACTGTTACAGCATCTACTCCTGGTGTAATAAATGTTACACCATTGAAAAGCATACTTGCTCTTGGAGATGCTGTATCTAAAACATTTGCATCTAGCAAAGCACCTTTACCAGCATCACCCGAATCAAAACCTCTTGGATCAGATGCTGACGTAGTTTCACCTTGTGTTAACACAGTTACGTTTTGCACGTAAGGTGATTTAGAAATTATTCCAGCATTTGTAGAAAATCTAAAAGCATATCCTCGGTCCTGAGTTGAACTGTAATTGAAATTTGTTACAGTTAAATCTGAAACCATAGACGCATTGTTCATTACAAAAGCATCATTGAATCTGTCTATCACATTAGGTTTGACGATACATGAACGTATGCCGGATCCTTTTACTGTGACATTTTCAGGCACTTCTAAAGGAAATTGTTCTATGTATGTTCCTGGTAAAATGTGTAATTCATGTGGTCCACCGGAACTTTCTTGTATGTAATTTAATGCGTGTTTGATTGTACCGAAGGCAAAGTTAGGATGATTACCTGCTAGGTTGTCGGCACCATTAGTACTTACGTACCATTTATTTTGAATACCTAAGTTTACTCTTACACCTGCCAATGAAATCGTGTTATCAACTGTTACATCGGTCAACCCTGTCATGGATGCTACTCGCACATCTCCCCAACGTTTGCCATTTGCACCTAAATCGAAAGTAAGTGTCTGATCAGGTATTAAGTCTGAATTAATGTCTGCACCTACGACTAATGAATCGTCCGGACTGTCTCCACCCAAGAACACACTGCCGTCAAAAGTAATATCACCTGTTGCATGAATACCACCATAACTTTTTAAATCAGTTGGAATAATAAATTTTCCTGTGCCTGGACCAGGATATATTTTTATATCAGAGTCACCTAAACCTCTAATACCACTATTGGTAAATGACAAATTATCTGTGCGTAATTCATTGAAAACGTGACTGCCGCTACTGTTTAAGTTAATCGATCCAACCGACGCTGTAACGGAGGATGTGACGCCGTTAAAGGTAAGATTTCCCACGGTCATGGAGTTTGTGTTGATACTATCACCAGCAATTTTGGTATCACCGTTGACCAATAATTCTCTTGTAGGACTGTCTGTTTTGATTCCTATCCTGTTGTTTGTGTGCCCAATGAATAGTGTTGGAGTTGCTGTGACTTGGGTGTTGTCAAAAAGCAAATCACTGGTTCTAGTTAAATTTGCCTTTAATAATTGACCCGATATTTTACCTACATTTGTGACTGGCATTGCACTCCTTTTTTAGTATTTATTGGATTATTTGTCGAAGTTATGTAGCACAGTAACAGGCTTTCCTAATGGTACTGCTGTGCCGAATGTTATGTATGTGCCTGCTGGATATGACACACCTGTAATAGAACTTTTACCGTCAATTACAAAAGTATTTCCTTGTCCACTGTTTGCTTCAGTGTTTAATAGTTGGTTTACACTTAAATGAGTTGCTGTTACAGCCGTGACTGAATATGTTCCGTTGTTAGTTTGTGTGCCAGTAACAACAATTGATTGACCTACGTGATATCCTTTAGATAACCAATCAACAATACCTGCGTTGCCACTTACAAAAGCACCTACGCCTGTTGCATTATAGTTACCGATAGCACTTACAATATTACTTGAAACATCACAAGGGTTTTGCGTCAAAAGATAGTTTGTGCTTGGAATCTGTAAAACGTTTTCTACCATTACTAAAATTGATTGTGCAGTTGATGGTACTAGATATCCTGTGTATGCTGAATTTAATATTCCAAAGTTTACTTCTGTGTCGTCACCGTTTCCTAAATTTTGTTGTGTGATTGCAACAGGCTCAGCAAGTCTGAACTCTTTCCAAGTTGCTCCACCGTTCTGTAAATCTTCGTATGCTTCAAATGATTTTGTTTGTGTGTTGTATCTTAATTGTCCTACAACGGCAGTAGGTCTTTGTGCTGTTGTTCCTTTAGGCATTAACAAGGCTCCAGTAGACTGGATTTCAATATTTTCATATTGATCGTATATTACGCCTTTTCCTCTCAACAGTCTTCTGTTGGTGCTTTGTCTCTTGAGATACCTCATTATACCTCCAAATAACTTACTACTACTGATGCACTATTTGTACCAGACACACTAACTTTTAACGTGTCATTTTCACCCAACACTAATTTTTCAGTGTCTAAAGTAAATGTTTCTGCTCCTGGAAGTATTGCATTATTGACTATCATAGAATTATTCGCAGTGTATGAACCAGTCACAGCATATAGATAAAATCTACTGTCCTGCCCACCTGTTGGGTCTTCTGATCCTGTGTTAGTTATTAACACAGAAGTGATAGCATAACTTTTACCTGCAGGTACAGTTAACACGTCAACTGTTTGTCCTGATCCAACGTTACCGTTTGTTATTGCCATTGTTTCTCCTTAAAATATCAATCCAAAAAGTAATGCTCTATTTGTGCTGATTACTTCTCCTCTTGAATCATTTGTATTTACAAAATTTAATCCTGTGCCGCCTCCGCCTGGAGTTTTAGCATACAGTTTAATACCATTATTGTCTTTTGCTGGATTTACAGATACGTTTTGTAAAACCATGCTGTCATTTACTCTTACTGAACCTGTGCCAGGAGCAACTAAATTTAAATCTTGGTTTGAATTTAATCCGCTGATTGTGTCATCTTCTATTCTTACACTTCCTATATCAGTTGTTCCGTTGTAAATTTCTAAATGACCTGTGTTGTTTCCGCCTTTTCTCCATAAACCAAATAGTGTGCTGTCCACCTTAAATTCAATTTGTCCAACTCCTGTGTCTGTGATTCTAACTTCTGAATCGCCTTGTCCAATCTTAGGAATGTTCGCACCTATTACTGCTTGATTTATTTCAAAGTCAACATATTCTTTGTTGGGAATATCGTTGTTATCTGTAATTAATGCTTTGTATCCTGATCTTATAATTCTTAATGTGCCAGCACCTCCTGGTTGGAAATAAATTGCGTTATTGTTATTAATGTTTGCAACTCTTAAACTTAATACATCTCCTGATGCAGAAGTTACTGCCCAACCACCAAAGTTAGGTCCTTGTGGTCCACCACCTTTTGGTCCTTGTGAAGTTGTTTGTGTTTGTGGATCGTTCCAAGAAATTGATTCATCATAAACAAATTGAACGTCTTCATAAGTTTGTCCACCTCTGTCTACTCTTAATCCTGCTGTTGTTTCTGAAACTCCATTAGGACTTTCATTTTTGTTAACAACAATAATGTTGTCATCAATTTCTAGTGTTGCTGAATTTACTGTTGTTTGTGTTCCTTTTACAAGTAAATTACCTGTAATTTCAACTGTGCCGACAGACGTACCAGTATCTAATACGATACTGTTATTATCAGGTACGGTAATTTTATAATTACCATCTGTTACTATTACATTTTTCGACATCAAAAATCCTTTTAATTAGTTAGGGAGTGTTGCCACTCCCTAAAAAATCTTATTATTATATCGCAGTTAATAACAACTGTGAAACAGTTGAGTCATCACTTATTGCATAAGTGTATCTTACGTTGTTAAAGTCTCTACAAGTTCTGTTGTAAAGTCTTTTAATAAACACAGATTGACCTGTTGCCGCGATTTGTCCGTTTATAGACATTTCATCATTACCTAGTGAACCACTTGCTTTGTTTACAAGTGTGCAAACACCTTCGTTTCCAGTGTCGTCTTTCGCATCGTCAACTAAGAATTTGTTGTTTGAACGTTGTCTTTTAATCATACCTACTGCTGAAGCAGAATTACCGCCTACTTTTACGTTTACAGTGATATTAGTACCATCAGCAAGAGCGCCGAAGTTACGTTTGTTTACCGGTCTTCCCATTTGTTTTCTCCTCATTTTGACGTTCTAGGTCTACGGGGTTGGTATTCCCCATAAGTCCAAGAGTAAACTCCTGGCCCAAAACATATGTTACAAGGTATTTATCGTTTGCTGAGTGATGCCAATAGTTCCACTTTAGAGAACGTTTTAATGGTTTTTAGTGCATCTTTGAGTATTGCGTTTGCCTCGTCGAGATAACGTTGTTTGCGTGTTCTACGGTATTCTATCAGTTTATCTGACCGTCTATCCATAATTTTTGCCACTGAATCTTCTAATTTTTGAATGTCCTTAAAGAATATTCCGTGGTTCTTTTTCCATGTTGCAATCCTGCTCATGTAATCGTTGTATTCATTCAATAATTGTTGTTCCTCAGTCATATCCTATCATAGGTTGTGGTTCATATTCTTTAAAATATTTAATAAGATCTCTTGCTCCATAACTTACTAGGAACCTTGCTCCCGCTCTTTTTATAATCGTAGCCGCTTCAATTTGATGTTTAAGAGTTGGTAAACCTTTGTATTCGTCAGATACCTGATACATTCCAACAGGTTTGTAAGTTCCGCATTTGACCAAACCTATAATGTCTAGTGAATGATATGCTGGTTTCATTAATAACATATCTGCACCATCTGTATCATATTTGTGTGCTGTGCCTGTGGCGTCCCATTCATTTTTTATATTCATTTGATAAGTTCTTTCGCTTGAAGGATTGCTGTTTGCAAGTTCTCTGAATGAACTGTAGAATACACTTCGCCATTTTACATAGGCCATTACCTTCTTGTCTGTTTCTGCGTGTAAATTTTTTACTGTCAAGTCTCCCATATCGCTAGGTGCTAATATATCTGCACCTGCTTTGTCTAATTTTTTCCCTAAGTCTAGTAATAATTTTGCTGTTGTGTCCGGTTTATCCATTACCCTACAATGTCCGTCTGGTAAAGTTGAACATAGACATACGTCAACAATTAATTCTATTTTTGGAAATTTAGTTTTAATTTTGTTTACTATTTCTGATTGGAAGTCCCAAGTGGGTAACCATGTTTTGGTGTCGGGTGTTGTGAATAACAGGAAACTGTCTACACCCAAATCTATATCTTTTTGGATTCTTTCTAATATTTCTGTTTGGGAATAATTCGAATTTTCTATTCCCAAGCCAGCCTGTCTAGTAGAGCCAGATTGGTTTACAAAGATAGGCTGGATTAGTTCCATTACTAGTCTTTCTTAGGTAGTGCTTTGCACTG
>CEUQ01175129.1_pt1 | contig 41157 bp, 34 predicted proteins | sample 361491 | NCBI WGS metagenome assembly CEUQ01 (sample SAMEA2622796, study PRJEB7988) | marine metagenome | biome: marine biome (ENVO:00000447); feature: marine epipelagic mixed layer (ENVO:xxxxxxxxx); material: "saline water (ENVO:00002010), including plankton (ENVO:xxxxxxxx)" | depth 120 m | reverse complement strand
TCAACCTGCAGATTAGCTGAGAAAAGTGCCTCAAGTCAAGTAATTTGTTATGTAATGTTCACGCTTAAAAATTAATTGTGAAAAACCAATACTTTCCGTATACATTATAAAACTTATCACACATAACAATAAAAAATCAGGTAAGCTTTTATTAATTAATTAATATACTCTAATTTAAATATTATAAGACAAGCTTATAAGACCCATTAATTTCTAAATTTTGTATGTATTTATGCTGGATATGCTTCAAAAACATAATTAAATTTTTATTTTAACTATCGCTATCTAAATTTAATTCTGCATAAGTTTTATACTAAGAATCTGATTCTGATGTTGATATCAGCTCCAACTCTTTTTTTTCATTTATAAACTGCCCTGACTCTTCCAACTGGGGCAGTTCCTCTAAAGAACGCAAATTGAGATCATCAAGAAAATGATTAGTGGTTGCAAACAAAGTTGGTCTACCAGGAACATCTCTATGCCCTATAGCTTCTATCCAGCCACGTGCTTCTAAGACCTTAAGAACTGAACTCGACACTGATACCCCACGAATTTCTTCAATATCCCCGCGTGTTACAGGCTGCCGATACGCTATAATGGCAAGCGTTTCTAATACAGCCCGAGAATATCGGGGAGGTTTTTGTGGGTTTAATTTATTCAGGAATTTCTGAATCTCTAATTTCGTATGAAATCTCCACCCACTAGCAACACATACTAACTCTATACCCCCCTCTAACCACTTCTCACGTAATTCCTCAAGTAATTTACGAAGCACTTCTGTACTGACTTCTCCATCAAATAATTTTTTTAATTCTGACAACGACAAAGGATCTTGTGTAGAGAGCAGAGCTGCTTCTAATACACACTTAATTTGCTCAGAATTTTCTAAGTCAGATGAATTAAGAGGGAGCAACGAAGTTAACTGATTTGACATAAATAGTTCCAATAGGTTTAGATTGTGTAATTTCTATCAAGCCTTCTTTTACAAGTTCAAGTAGCGCAAGAAAAGTCACTACTATTTCAGGTGCTCCCGCTGTTTCCCCAAATAATTTATTAAATTCAATAAACTCACATCCATGTAAATTACGTATAATATGGCTCATATATGATCTTACTGAAAGTTTAGATCTTATCACTCGATGATGACGCATGTTCTTAGCACGTATTGCTAACGTAATCCATGCATTATGTAGATCATTAGCACTAACTTTAGGTAAATGTTTTACTGTTACCTGCTCAATGAGTATCTGAATCAATGTAAAATCACGATCAACCTGAGGTATTTCATTCAACTGATTTGCAGCTATTTTTATCTGTTCATATTCTAGTAGCCGGCGTACCAATTCTGCACGAGGATCTAAATCATCTTCACTATCACTAATAACTGGACGAGGCAACAGCATACGAGATTTAATTTCAATTAGAAGTGCAGTCATCAATAAATATTCTGCAGCCAGCTCAAGCTGATTCGCCCGCATTAATTCAACATAAGCCATATATTGACGGGTAAGATCTGCCATTGGAATATCCAACACCTCTAAACTATGCTTTCGAATAAGATAAAGTAATAAATCAAGTGGTCCTTGAAATGAATCAAGAAATATTTCCAAAGCATCTGGCGGAATAAAAAGATCCTTTGGCATTTCCAATAGCGGTTCACCATGGATACTTGCAATTGAAGAGTTTATTGTTGATAGACTAGCAAATTGATTCACACTAAAACATCCATTTATCTAATTATACTTATAGGCAGCATAATTACCTTTAAAAAGTTGCTATGAATAGCTTAACCCCATTGCTTCTTTTACATCACGCATAGTTTCCTGTGCTAATTTATCAGCTTTTTCACACCCATCTGCAATAATATTGCGTACCAAAGTAGGGTCTTCTTCATATATTTTTGCACGATCATGCATAGGCTGTTGCTCAGCAAGTACCGCCTCAATTACTGGTTGCTTACACTCTAAACAACCAATCCCAGCACTTTTACACCCCTCTTGGACCCAATTTTTAATTGTATCATTTGAATATACTAAGTGAAATTGCCAAACTGGACACCTAGCTGGGTCTCCTGGATCACGACGCCTAATCCGTGCTGGATCAGTCTGCATCGTTCGAATTTTATTTTTTACACTATCTGAATTTTCTCTCAGACCAATTGTATTATTATATGACTTAGACATTTTTTGGCTATCCAAACCTGGCATTTTTGACGCATTTGTAAGCATTGCCTCCGGTTCTGACAAGATCATTTTTCCACCTCCTTCTAAATACCCAAATAATCGTTCTCGATCTCCCATATTCAAATTTTGCTGCTCATCAAGCAGCGACCTTGCTGTTTCTAGAGCCTCACCATCACCTTTTTCCTGATAACGATTACGTAATTCTCTATAAATTTTAGATTTCTTAGACCCAAGTTTCTTTATAGCAGCTTCAGCTTTCTCCCTAAAACCAGGCTCTTTTCCATAAATATGATTAAATCGGCGTGAGATCTCACGCGTAAACTCTATATGTGGCGTCTGATCTTCACCAACTGGAACCCGATTAGCTCGATAAATAAGGATATCTGCACTCTGTAATAATGGATAACCAAGAAAACCAATAGTACTTAAATCTTTATCTGTTATATTTTCTTGCTGATCTTTATAAGTAGGAACCCTCTCAAGCCAGCCTAGTGGCGTAATCATTGAGAGCAATAAGTGTAATTCAGCATGAGCCGGAACACGTGATTGAATAAACAGAGTTGCCTGAGCAGGATCTACACCAGCAGAAAGCCAATCTACCACCATGTCCCAAACATTCTTTTCGATAATTTCTGGCGCATCATAATGAGTTGTAAGGGCATGCCAATCGGCAACAAAAAACAAACATTCAAATTCTTGTTGTAATTCTACCCAATTCTTCAACACACCATGGTAATGCCCTAAATGTAAATTACCTGTGGGGCGCATCCCAGATAAAACTCGATCAGTAAACATTCTATTTTTATCCTTAATATTCTATAGCTAAATATATTATCAAACTTGCAACCCAAATAACCACGCAATTAATTTTATAGCAGCAAATATAAAGGGCCCTATAACAGCACCTAAAATTCCACTAAACAAAAAGATCAGCAGTATAATAAACCCATATGGCTCAATTTGAGAAAAACGGCATGCAATACGATAAGGCAACAAACTTACTGCAATCCGCCCCCCATCTAATGGCGGCAAAGGCAATAAATTAAGTACCAACAGTATCACATTTACTAGAATACCAGCCTGACCCATTAATAGCATTGGTTCAGAAAAAATACTTTCTGGTATAGCAACACCAAACTTAAAAACTATAGCCCAAACTAAAGCCATTAACAGATTAGCACCAGGTCCAGCAGCAGCAACCCAAAGCATGTCACGTTTTGGGTTGCGGAGATTGCCAAAATTAATTGGTACAGGCTTTGCCCAACCAAACAAATATGGTGAGCTTGCTGCTAAAAGTAATAAAGGAACAAGAACTGTACCTACTGAATCAATATGCCTTAAAGGGTTTAAAGTAACACGGCCCTGAGCATAAGCTGTGAGGTCACCATATTGTTTCGCTACATAAGCATGAGCTGCTTCATGCAAAGTAATAGCTAATGTCACTGGAAGCGCAAAAATTACAATTCCCTGAATAATTCTATCAATATCAGGAATAAAGCTATCCATAGCTTATCCCCAATGCGACTAAAATATGTATAACATTTAGTACCAATTTTGACCTATCTTTAATAAAATTAATCACAGTCAGCTCCAAATTACAAACCCTACAATCCAATACTATTCCTACTGTCAGCATTCAAGAAAATCAAGAGTTTCCCTAAGATCATTAAGAGAAATCTCATCTATCTAAAAAACCAAAATTGGTATCCAAAAACATAAAAAGAATCAGGTGGGTAAATAATTGCACCACTCACATATACGATAAAAGACACTTGCCGTAATAAGTGTTAAGAGAGTTATCAGAACGCAAATAGAAAAAATTTGAGCCATATCAGCTAAAACCTATAGTATCAATATTAAATTGCTATTTTAGAGTATCTTTCTATACTATTTTGTCCTATCCCAATTATGCCAAATAGGTATACATTCTATTGGAAATTCTGGTGTCAAGCCCAAATCAAAATAACTTTCATTAGGCCCATGAAAATCTGAGCCACATGAAACAAATAAACCCATTCTATTTGCATGATGTGCAAAAATTAGAGCCTGTTCAGGAGTATGACTAGCAGTAATAACTTCTATACCAGATCCACCAAGATAGCGAAACTCTAATAACAACTCATCTAATAAATTTTTTCCTAATTTATAGCGTGCTGGATGAGCGATCACAGCCTGGCCACCACTACCACATATCCAGCCTACTGCATCATTTAATGATGCCCATTGATGTGATACATGTCCAGGCTTACCTTTAACCAAATATTTCTTAAATACAGATTTAATATTCTTAGCATATCCTTTCTCAACTAAATAACGTGCAAAATGAGTGCGCCCAATTAAACCGCCTTGACCAGCATAGCAATAGGCCCCCTCTAAGCTACCCTGTATACCAAATTTATCAAGCTGTGTGGCAATCTTAATTCCACGTGAGACTCTCCCGCCACGAATAGCTTCTAGGCCTTGAACCAGAGGCTGATACTTCGGATCTATACCAAGGCCAACAATATGAAGCGTTCTATTCCGCCAAGTAACAGATATTTCAACTCCATTAATGAAAATTATATTTTTCGCATTTGCAATAGAACGAGCTTCATCCAGCCCATCCAGATCATCATGATCAGTCAGTGCCAACATATTCACACCACGTGTAGCTGCGCGTTCAACGAGCTGTGTAGGCGTCAATGTGCCGTCAGAAACTCTGGAATGACAGTGCAGATCAATATTGAACATAAACCAAGCAACATCTTATAACCAATATTTATTATCATAACATAAGGGAAAATAAGGAATTAATTACATGAAAGTTTTATAAATAACTAATTAAAGAATACGCTTCAATTAATCTTATATAGAGAGCATAGCAAGACATTATATAAAATTTAAAGATTTATCTATTTCTAAAAATATTACCTATCCCTCATATCCCCATTCTCTCCACCCATTTAATAGCGGAAAATATAACCCTAATTTTATTGGACGATTATCGATCCTACTTATCATATCGGCATAACAATTAAGCTGACTACGATATCGTTCTCGCTCACGATCAAGAAAAAATTCTATGTCTGAGCCAACATGGCTACTAGTTTTATAATCTACAATCCAACGCAAACCATCCTCACCGATAAAGGTACGGTCAATTATCAGGCCTACAGAGTTCCCGTCAATTACTGTTGTCATAGATAGCTCATTCTGAGCATTCTTTTGTGGTCCCAATAACCACTGGCCACGTTCATCTTTAATTGTATGAATAAGTGCGGATTTTATTTTTGTAATTGCAAATTCTATCTCATCATCATTATCACTCATCCCACATGCAATTAGATTCTGTTTAAATATATTGTGTAAATTGTCTATTCGATCCTTATTCCACTTATCTATTGCATCTTCGGCTATGTTTTTCAGCCACCGATGTACAACCATCCCAATATATCTTGCAGTTTCCCCTGCCCATGAAAATTCAATTTCTTGAACGCATACCCTTTCTTTAAAGGAGCTCCATTTTACATTTGTAGGTGCTGAAGGAAAGACCCAATCAGATGTAAGGCGACGAAGCGATTGATCAATTATATACTTCTGCTTATCCTCTCCTGCCCCTATACCAATTAAAAGCTTCTCCTCCGTAGCAGCTTCAGAAAAAATTGGTTGTGCCACTGGCCAGAGCCTTCTCAGTAATGACTTCACTGAAGGTTTTTTTAACTCAATCACACCATTACTATTATATAAAAGAGCTGTATTTCCCAAAATATGTAGAAAATTTCTGGCTCGTGTTGCCGCAACATAGAGAATACGCTCATCTTCAAAAGAATCTTTCTCTTGCTCTAGCTTCTCTAACCAGCGGTAAATACTATTTTCTTTAGGCCGGGTATGATCATTACTAGTTAAACCTGCCTCTTGAATCGGTGCAAGCAACAAATCAGGGTGTTCACACCACTGTATTAATTTTCTTTTATTGCTACCTGAAGAACGCCCAAGACCAGGTACTATCACATAATCGAACTCAAGTCCTTTTGATTTATGAATTGTCATGAGTTGTAATGTGTCATCAGCTCCTATATCTGATTGCGTAGAAAACCCTAAAAGCCCCTCTTCAAATGCTTCCAGATCATAGATATTCCCCATTTTTTCATGATTCTCAAGATAATCAAAGTAAATTTCTGCAGCTTCTAACTCATATTCTTTTCCAACACAAGCCGCACCTCCTAACGCTAGCCATGCAGCTTCAACATCTGCACGTAGAGACTGTCTACTGTTATTATTTATACAATTTCCTAATACTTTTCTGATACGCCTTAACCGCATGGCTCCGTCAGTTGATACTGCTAATAAACGCGTATCATCATTTAGCGCCTCCCATACTGTCTGATGGTTCTTACTTAACTTATTTTCTCTAAGATCATCCATACCAACACTAGAAGTAGTTTGTGCTGGAAAAAGCACATATAGATCAGCAAGCTTAAGTCCACACCAAGGTGCACGGAGTACAGCAAGCCATGCCAATTTATCTGCTAAATGCAGCAAAGCACGGGTTAATACCAATAAATCCTGCACAACAGGTTGACAGCTAAACTCTTCAATCCCATCTGCACGAAAAGACAACCCTACTTTTCTTAATTGTGGAATAATTTCATCATATAAGGCTTTATGAGTACGACCAAGAATAGCCATAGTGGCAGATGGATCATCACGGCGAACATCTCTAATAATTTCTACCACTTTTTTAGATTCAGCCTTATGATCCCCATTAAAAAATGGATGTATTTGAACTGCGGGGCCACTTAATCCTTTATGTATTGAAACAGAATCCGTATAAGGCACCCCACCACCTGAGAGGCTTTCTCTTTCTGACATTATCTGAGAGAAGGTGCTATTAACCCAATCTACAATACCACTATGGGAACGGAAATTAGTACGTAACACAATTGATTCCAATTCAATATTACCGATACCTTCAGTACGAGCACGTGAGAACAAACTCACCTCAGCTTCACGAAATCGATAAATTGACTGCATCGGATCACCGACTACAAATAAGGTCCGTCCATCACCAACCCCCCATCCAGCAGTAAGCTTAGTAATTAAATCAAATTGACTTTTCGAGGTATCTTGAAACTCATCCATCAATAAATGCTGAATACGATAGTCAAGTGCTAGCGCCAAATCAGTTGGTGCATCAGGATCTCCTAGAGCTTGTAGAGCACCCAACATAACCTCAATATAATCAACCCTGCCATGAGCTTTAAAAACGAGCTTTAAGTGTCCGACAGTATACCGTAATAAACGAATGATAGAATTCAGTACTTTCCATTGATTCTCAGTGTAAACAGGTGGTGGGAGTTCTTTTATTTTATGTAAATATTTTCTTAATGTATCATCTTTCTTGAGGCTATTAATTAATGTGTACGCACGCTGTACCCATAGCTTTAATTTCTTTTTCTCAGAATTAGTATTACCTGATGGAAATCCCTCTAATTTTGTTAACCGCTTTCGCCAATCTTTTTCTGTCGTTAATAGCTGTGCTATACCTTTCCAGTAATCAACATCATATTCTTCATACCCAGGCATAGAAAATAAGTCCTCACAAATAGATATTGGTGAATTTCTATAAGACTTTTTAAGATTACTAGCTGCATAACGTAATAATTCAAGCAATTCATTACACATAGGCTCTGGATAGATACTAGACAAACGTTTAAGTACTTCACATCGAGCATTCCGTAGCCCTGCTTCTAATTTTTCTCTATTTTCTCCTGTATCTTTACCTTCATAAATAAGAGGCAACCATTGATCACGTTTCTCTAATATTTTTACAAGTAATTTTTCAACATGACTTACATCATTGTTAAGATACTTTAGTAATTGTGCGACATCTTGTGCTACTACATTATCCTTTTCCCTTGAAAAATTATCCCTCGTAACTAAACTAATGGTCGCACGAGCTGCTTCACGATATAGATCAAATGCATCTTCCGTACTTTTCATTTGAGAACTAGATTTAGACAGTATTGGCATCTGACGTACAAGTGACGCACACAAAGAATCAATAGTTTGAATACGTAGTCGTGCAGGATTTTTAACAATATTCCAACCAGAATGATAATCGCGCCGTAAAACAGCGCTAGCTAATTTACGTGTTAATTTTACATGCTCATTTTCAGAACTCTCATTAGACTGAGTAAGTGCTGCAAGCACTCCTTTTTTTATTTCTGCCACAGCTTTCTTCGTAAATGTAATCACTACTATCTCTTCAGGCTCTCCAACATATACAAGCAATTTAAGATAACGCTGAATTAAAAGACCAGTCTTGCCTGAACCTGCTGGAGCCTGAACAATAAACGAGCATGTCGGATCAAGTGCACGTTTACGTTCAGCAAAATCTGAAATATACGAAGTGTCGCTCATACACCATTCTCCGACTCTATATATACATTCTCAATTCTTTCAGAAATACGACAGAAAGGTCCTAAATCACAATTACGACATGTTACAGGATATTTTTTAGGATTAACTTCAGCATCACCCATAGCAAAACCCTCTGCAATACAAATAAGATTAGTATGCCAAGAAGCAATTATTTGCTTCCATTCAGGATCCGCTTTTATTCCAGGTAAAAGATCACTATTCTTTGCTAATGCTTTAAATCTCATTGCACCCTTCTTTACCTGTAAAAATGCAACAGCAGAAGCAGTATCAAATTGAGTAGTAACAAGATACAGTGGCAATTGTGGCTCATCTGGACGTTTTCCACACATAGTCTTAGCTTCTACATTTCCCGTCTTGTAATCAATAATAATGAGTCTCCCATCATTTAGCATATCAACACGATCTAGACGCACAGTTAAAAATAGGCCACCAAGGCTAATTGTCCGTTTATCTTCAATAGCTATAACCCTGAAATCACTACGTTTTTTCTCTTCAAATAACCACTCAGAGGTCAGCGCCATCAAACGGGTCTTTTCAATATTTATAAAATGCTTTGATAGTTTCTTTGAATACTCTATCTGGATACATTCAATTTCCTTTTTAGCTAAGTTTGATAATATTTCTTTAAGTTTTTTATCGCTTATCGTATCTAGCTCACTTTTTTTCTTGAGCTTCTTCCATACTTGCTCTAGCATCCCATGCACCAATACTCCACGTTCCATTGCATTTAGCCCAATATGAGGATAATCCAACCCTTTAGCCCCTAATCGATACAAAGCAAATGCTTGGAATGGACACGCCGCTTGGCTCTTAATCACTGAAGTACCATCGTTCAGTTTTGTTTTATCAAGCATTTGTACTTTCTTATCTTCAATAAACTCAATCTGACTAGCTTGATAAATTAAATCACGGTGACTCTTATAAATTGGTAGAATCAGATCAATTTGTGGAAAGTCAGCAATCAATGGGCTAGGAGTATGTATATGGTCATCTTTTTTCTCATCATCATACCTAGGAAAACTAAAAATTATTTCATTAGAGCTACGACTCCACTCGTTAATAAATCGAAGTGAAAGATCAAGCGATTCAGAAGCAGAAGCACGTGGTAATTTTGCTAAACGCTGTAGCTCAGCTGGAAGGAATGGGTGTGTATTTGAAGGCAATGGCCAGTTTGTATCTGATAACCCCATCACCCATAGATGATCAAACTCCATACCAATAGTCTCGTATATATCTAAAATTTGAATGGGGACATCAGGGGTTTCTGGCTGAAAAATTTTCTCTGATGCTATTCTATGTAAGCATCGTATTCCTTCAATATATCCTATCCTCTGAATAACATGATCAAGAGTCGCAAATTCAACAACAACTTCATTCCATTTATTTAGAGTCTGATATTCTGATGAATCAAAAGCACGCTCACCTGGAAAGCTGAAAACTTCAAGCACCTTTAAAACAACCTTTGCTAAAGAAGATGGTTTCATCTTAGCAAATAATTCTTTTTTTCTTAATTCTAAAAGCGCAGAAATCTGCTGCATAAAAATTGGACAATTTATGCTATTCTGTTTACGTTGAATAAGTTCAAATAATTCTTTAAGAGTGATTCTTGGGTCAGCTATCTTACGTAATTGTACATCAAGCATAGCGCGATTTATCATTTCGCTCTCCCCCCCACCCAAAAAAGGAGAACGAAGAATGCTACTTACAAGCTTAAAATCAATATCTTTTACAACTAATTCAAGTAATAGAAACGCTGTATTAACTAGTGGATATGAATCCAAGCCTACTCCAAGCGAAACATTAAAAGGATAAATACGATGCGTAGATCCTGGTAGTCTCTGATATACATCAGGCTCCATTACTGATCTGAAAGTACGTATAATTTCACTCCGATACTTAAATAACTCTGGCACAACAACACCAATGCGTACTGTATTATCAGCCTCAAGGCACGCTCGTGCCCACATTGCAGATTGTTCAATTTCATCATGACTATCTGTACAACTAACTTGTTGTACTATGCCAACTCTAGATTTAATCTGTGAGTGTGAATAAGCTGAAATCAACTCACAACCATATTTAGAGATACTATTTAGGAAATTTTCTTGCTGTGGTGTAAATGTATCAAACCCATAACAAATCAACTGATCTGCTTTCTTAACTCTTATATGCCCCCATAACTCAATTATCAAATCAGGAACTCTTGCCTTATCGATTTGATTTTCACGTTGAGTTAATCTCTCATAATTCTCTGACCAATTTCTAAATACCCTACAATCCTCATTTAAAGGAAAATCTTTAAGTTTTAAAGCAATTTGCCACTCATGAATGAGCTGCCAGGCTCTACGTGCTAATTTAGCTGCCTCTGAAACAGAAAATAACATTGAAGCCTGATCTGAAGCAGAAATAACATTCTCCCATAATACCTGTTCCTGAGTATTAGAGAGTAAAATAGGTAACGTATCTGCCTGCTCTGAATAGAGCATATCCTCATATGAACGTTCAATTAATGCGTTTATTGGAAGAATATCAGGTGCATTCCAAGATGTGTGGCCTTTAATAATTTTATGATTATTAAATTCTCGGCGCAATACTATTGCGAGCCTTCGATTAGGTGTAACAACAACCCTGGATTTTATACCATTAGAAAATTGGTTAAATAATTCATCAAGGCTAATTTGTGGAAATTTTTGTATAAAAGACATGCGGTGAAATGATTACCGCTATAAAATTAACGCTCCAATAAATCAAATTTACTACTAGTATCTGCCCAGTCATCTGCATCTGCAAGGGCATCTTTTTTCTCAACAATTGACTCCCAAGACTGTGCTAATTCAGCATTTAGCTCTATAAAATGCTGTTGTCCATCAGGAACATCATCTTCTGCATAAATTGCCTCTACTGGGCACTCTGCCACACATAAAGTACAATCGATACATTCTTCCGGATCAATTACGAGAAAATTTGGACCTTCATGAAAACAATCTACCGGGCAGACATCAACACAATCTGTATATTTACACTTGATACAACTTTCTGTTACAACATAAGCCATGATATTTTTTCCTATTACTTGCAGAAATAACCACTCCAAAATAGAACTATTTCAAATAAATAGTATTTGATTTTAACAGAAATCTTGCTAGCACCACTACAGCTAAACCATAACTTATTACTATATTCTTATTATAAATAAATAACCCTAAAATTTATATGTCATTATCTAGAGTGATATATTTATCAATTCAATAATTATGAATATCCCATAGCCAAGAATTAACGTATAAAATGTAAATACTAATATTTTATACAAGGTTATTTATGGTATTCAATCATCATCCTTGATCCATCTCAAAAATAAGATACAACCCAGAATGAAACCAAGACACAAAATTACTTTTAAAAGCTCCTTAAAAAACCAAAAAATCATAGCCTCATGAAAGCCCATTTCCTATTACCCTTATAAATTATGGTGAATAACCATTTTTCCATTGATCATATGGTATTACTATAGCTAATTTCCCAAAATCAAGGAACCAAGTATCCACTACCCATGAATATGAAGTGTTCACCTCAATAATCCGACTAGCATAGTGTAAATTTATAAATAATGGATTACGCCAGACAATCTCCCCAACTTGATGATAATTTAACCAGCCTTGCTGTTGTATATAATTAAGAAATGTAGTGTCATTTCTACTATGATCAACACAGTCCATACGTCCTTTTACAGAATAATCTTTAAAATTACCACCACGATCAGCTGCAATAGGACTATGTTTAGATGCCTCCAAATATAATCTACGTAATGCATGACGGATGGCTTCTCGTTCTTCTATTGCAGATGTTATTGATAGAAAGAGCTTCCTAATCTGCCCATAAGCATCTTCTGAAACCGGAAAATTAACTTCCTTTAAACAATTAGCTTGATAACAAACAGGTAAAGTTTGACTAATAGCTAATGTACTGTTCAGACTATATAAAAAAAAGGTTATATATAAAATCCGCATAATTTCTCAAATAGTAATAATTTAGAATTTATTATATCCTCAAGAAATATAGAAAACCTATATAGAATAATAATTGCATATAATAGTTATATTTTTTAAATATAGATACCAACTAAAATTTTTATGTCCACCCTTCATTCTATAAAAACTAAGATAAATACCAGTCAAGTACTATACGTTTAATAATATGCAATTTCCCATGAAAAAAATGCTCAGCACCAGGAATTACTACTATCGGTAGATTCTGTGGATTTGCCCAATATAAAATTTTTTTAAGCGGTACTATTTCATCCTGATCACCTTGAATAATTAATATTCTTTTAGAATAACTAGATATTAGTGGAACTTTAAAGTGGTCTACTGACGGCGAAATAAGAACAAGACTCTGTGGACTGAGTGTCTTTGCTACATAAGCTTGAATTGCCCCTCCAAAAGAGAAACCAGCTAGTAATAATGAAAGATTATTAGATGCAGGTTTAAATTTTTTCTGGATAGCCCTGACTACTGCAATAACATCTTCCGATTCACCCAAACCATCACCATAACTTCCTTCACTCTTACCAACACCCCGATAATTAAATTTAACCGTAATAAATCCTAACTCAATTAACACTTTAAAAAGAGTATGTACCACCTTATTATCCATAGTACCGCCGTGTAATGGATGGGGATGAGCAATCACAGCAATTCCATGTCTATGATTACAATTTGATTCCACCATAACCGTCTCTAATTTACCGGCAGGGCCATCAATAAAAAATTTCTGTGTAATATTAGAATCTAACAAAATTACTAAAAAGAAAAAATTAATTTTTACTTCTAACTAATTACTTCCTATGTATATTAAGGTGAATTAGAATTAATAAATTACTTCAATAATAAATTAAATTTTTAAGCGATCAACCACACGACCATTTATAATATGCTCTTCTATAATTTCATCTATATCTTCTTTGTCAACATAGGTATACCAAATCTCATCAGGATAAACCACAATAACTGGACCCTCTTGGCACCTATCAAGACAGCCTGCCATATTTATCCTAACCTTTCCTTCCCGACTCAAATTTAATTCTTTAATTCTATTTTTAGCATAATCACGTATTTTTTTTGCGCCATATTCATTACAGCATAATGCTCCACCCTCTCTCTGATTAACACAAAAAAACACATGCTTTAGATAATAACTCATTTAATTTATTAAAATATTACGGTTATAAAATATAGAAAAGATAAACATATCAGATATCTTAGGCTAACTTATAAAAAACTTCTAAATTAGATTATTACCATATCTGCCAAAATAACAATGCTGTTAAAAGTATTGATAAAACAAATAACAAACGACTCTGTTTTCTTTCTTCTTTAACTAATTCAGACATTCTTTTTTCAAAATCTTCTGCTGCATTTCTGCTTAAAGTTTGATGCAACAGACGAGGAAGTTGTGGAATCATAATAGCCCAATTCTTCCCCTCTTTCTGAACACTACTATACATCCCACGCCAACCTATTTGCTCAGACATCCAATCACCCAAATATGGTTTAGCTGTAGTCCAAAGATCAAGATCCGGATCAAGATCCCGACCAAGACCCTCAATATTTAATAATGTTTTCTGCAACAAAACAAGCTGAGGTTGAATCTCAACATTAAATTTACGTGATGTTTGAAATAAACGTAATAAAACACGACCAAACGAAATCTCTTTTAATGGTCTGTCAAAAATTGGCTCACACACTGCACGAATTGCATTCTCAAAATCATCTACCCTTGTATCCTTTGGAGCCCATCCTGCCTCAACATGAGCTTCTGCAACGCGCCGATAATCCCTTCCAAAGAACGCTAAAAAATTTTGGGCCAAATAATTCCTATCTTCATCTGTAAGTGTTCCCATAATACCGAAATCAACTGCAATATATTGTCCATCATTACCTACAAAAATATTGCCTGGATGCATATCTGCATGAAAATATCCATCTCGAAAGACCTGGGTAAAAAAGATCTCTACTCCCGTACGAGCTAATCTTGGAATATCTATACCATTTTCATGCAACCTAGATATATGGCTAATTGGTGTTCCATGTATTCTACCCATCACCATAACTCCAGCATCACAATAATCCCAATATACTTCCGGTACAAATAACAAAGGTGAATCAAGGAAATTACGTCTTAATTGACTACAATTAGCAGCTTCACGTAAAAGATCAAGCTCATTATCCAAGTGCCTTGCGAATTCAGATACTACTTCTTGAGTCTTTAGTCTTTTTCCGTCTGGCCATAAAGCTTCAGCTAACCATGCACCAGTTTCCATTAAGGAAACATCATGTGCAATGATATGTTCAATTCCAGGACGTAAAATTTTTACAGCTACCTCAGTGCCATCATGTAATACCGCAAAATGTACTTGCGCAACTGAAGCACTAGCTATTGGCTTATGATCAAATTCTAAAAACACCTCATTGATAGATTTTCCATATATTTCTTCTAGTGTTGCCAATACGATACTAGAAGAAAAAGGCGGGACCTGATCTTGAAGTTTAGCCAATTCATCCGATATATCTTGTGGTAATAAATCACGACGAGTAGATAACATTTGGCCAAATTTTATAAAAATAGGTCCTAAATTTTCTAGCGCCATACGTAAACGAACTGCACGTGGTCTATTTACTTTTTTTTGCCAAATCATCATGAACCAAATTGGTATTCTCAATAGACGAACCCAACCACGGCTTGGAAAAAACTCATCAAGACCAAAACGAAGCGCTACAGCATTAATTTTTAAAAGCCGAAGAAAACGCATTTAATTTTGTAATTCTTATCTTTTATTAATTATGAAATATCCTTATTAGTTATTTTAAGGACCTCTCTATTTAATTTATCTGTCCGAATTGTTAGCTGATCCACTTTTTTCTTTAAAACATCTACTCCCTCATTAAATTTTTTAACATAAGCTGAATTAGCTAATAGTGGCTGCTCCTCTAAATAATATTCTGCTATTGCTTCTAATAAATTCCTAGTTGAATCTCTGTGCCAATATTTAATATTTGTGCTCGTCCTCACCATACGATGGGCAAGAACATCACCTATAATATGACTCAAATCCTGTTCCACATCCCAATTTAGATTTTTACTTATATAAATAAAATCTTTAGCAAATAAGATATCCCCAGATATATCAATCTCACTATATGCATTCTTATCATGCACAAATAAACGAGGCAATAAGCCAAGCGCACAAGTAGCTATAGCGTCAATATGCTTATTATTAGAATCTACTACTAACTCACCACTTTCTTGTACAGTTAATTTAGTACTAAAAAATGGAGAAATACAAAATTGTATTGTCTTGCCAATATGTGACTGAAGTCGTTTCTTAGCCCAACTTTCACTAAGTAAAATATGATTAAATGGAGTTAAGGCTACAGAAGATAGCATGATAGTTTTGAATTTTGGTTTTGGAATACTTTCTATAAATAGGCTACAACCAAATTAATTTTAGGTTCAAGTACTCTAGATACATAGTACTCTTTTTTAAAATCTTCTAAAATTTATTTCCACGGTGTAATGCAACAATTCCTGCAGTAAGATTAAAATACTCAACCTTTTCGAAACCAGCCATTTGCAACATTTCTTTTAATTCCTGTTGCCCAGGGTGCATACGAATAGATTCGGCAAGATAGCGATAGCTATCCTCATCATTAGCAATAAACCTACCTATCGCAGGCAAAAAACCAAATGAATATTTATCATATATCGGTTGTAATGGATCCCAAACTTTAGAAAATTCTAAGACAATTAGACGCCCTCCAGGACAAAGCACCCGAAACATTTCTTTCAATGCCACATCCTTATGGGTCATATTCCTAAGTCCAAATGCAACACTTACACGATTAAAATAGTTATTTGGAAAAGGTAATTTTTCAGCATCACACTGTGCCACTGATACTTTCAAACCATAATCTAGCATTCGATCACGTCCTATTGAAAGCATAGAAGTATTTATATCAGTCAGCCAAATCTCCCCACTCTCTCCTATATGATCACTAAACAATTTACTTATATCTGCTGTACCACCTGCTATATCAAGAACTCGATCACCAGATTTAACTCCACTTGCCTCTATAGCAAATCTTTTCCAAATCCTATGCATACCAGCTGACATAAGATCGTTCATTAAATTATATTTCTCTGCTACAGAGTCAAAAACCCCTGCCACTTTACGAGCTTTATCAGCCTCTGCAACTGAATTAAAACCGAAATGCGTAGTTTTTGTCATAAATTTTTTCTACTAAAATACCAAAAAAATATTTACCGAATATTTTGCATATGTAATTACTATGCATTATATAAATATATTACTTCTTTTTTTGCGCAGATAATTTTCTACTTGCACCTGCCTCATCAATTTTCTTTAAATATTGAATCCACATTTTATCCTGATTTATACCATAGTTATAAAGCAAGTCCCAAGAATATAAACCTGAATTATGACCATCTGAAAAATTCGGTTGAATTGCATAACTTCCTACTGGTTCAATAGAATTAATATCTATATCCTGCTTCCCTGTTTGTAATATCTCCTGGCCTGGGCTATGCCCACGAACTTCTGCTGAAGGAGAATAGACACGTAAAAATTCATACGAAAATTTGAAAACTTCTCCATTATCAAAAGAAATCTCCATCAATCTAGACTTCTGATGCAATTTAATTTCATTTGGTCTAGGAGTATCTGAATTTAGACCTGCCATAATATTCATTTAGTTGGATAGAAGCGTAATAAAAATCTTATATCCTATATAATTTATGCTTAACGCAAATCAAGTAACTCAACATCAAAAATTAAAGTCGAGTTAGGTGGAATTGAATCTCCTGCTCCGCGCATGCCATATCCAAGATGGGCAGGGATAATCAAAGTCCTTTTCCCTCCAATTTTCATTCCTATAACCCCTTGATCCCATCCTTTAATTACTCGCCCTACACCTAATGGAAAAACAAATGGCTCTCCCCGATCCACTGAACTGTCAAATTTGACCCCTTTTTTTTGGGGCGCATCTGCTTTATAAAGCCAACCTGTATAATGTACTTTAACCGTATGACCGCCAATCGCCTCTTCACCAGATCCTACTTTAGAATCAATTTTCACAAGCTCTGTTATATTTTTTGTATCAGAAAATGCATACTGCTGCAGTAACAGCATTCCAAAAACTATAGCGATTACATTAAGTGTTGCTTTTATTTTAGTCATGATTACCTCAGAGAAAAAATTAAAACGTTTGATTATAATTACAATTAATATACTAATTAAGATTTTTTATAGGATACCTAATACGCAGGTATTATACCTGACATATATAAGTAATCATTATTAACAAGTCTAATAAATAACTTGTAAAAATATAATTCTTTAAAAAAATATGCTGTTCGTATACTACCAATAATAAAATAGTGTTATAACTTAAGAAATTATTTTTCTAAAATAAGCTGCACTATACCTTGACGTACAATACAGTTCACTTATTTTATAAATATAATAATCAAATATTAAAAGATAATGAAGGAAAATTAAATTAATAAAATGTTTAGCATATAATTACACTTTCACACGCAACTAATATAGTTATACTTAGCTCTTAATTTATGAAAAATTTAAATCTTTAAAATAATTGAATCACCAGCGATAAATGAACCCAACTACGATTGAATTAATCGGCGCAATATTGTTTGCCATCGCACTAATCCATACTTTCTCAACAAAATTCTTCGAACATTTAGCTCATACGCGCCCAGCTCATTCTGGTATATGGCATTTTTTAGGTGAAGTTGAAGTTGTTTTTGGTCTTTGGGCACTAGTATTAACTGTAGCAATACTATCTATTGACGGAAAACAAGCGGCCACCTCATACCTTGAGCAGCAAAGTTTTACTGAGCCCATGTTTGTATTCGCCATCATGGTGATTTCAGGTAGCCGCCCAATACTCCAATTTACAATGCTTTGTGTAAAAAAATTCGCACAAATTATTCCATGGTCAGATGGAATGACATTCTATTTTGTCACCTTATCAATAGTACCCCTACTAGGATCATTCATAACAGAACCAGCTGCAATGACACTTGCAGGCCTTATACTTCTTGAGCGATATTACTCACAAGATATTACGACCAAACTTAAATATGCCACTCTTGGTGTTTTATTTGTAAATATTTCAGTTGGTGGGACATTAACATCATTTGCTGCTCCACCAGTACTTATGGTTGCAAGCAAATGGGGATGGGATCTCACATTTATGCTTAGTACATTTGGCTGGAAAGCTATTATCATAGTATTAATAAATACTATAGCTGCTACTTTTATTTTTCGACGAGAGCTCTCACAAGTTCAATTTAATAAAGAATCACAAGATAAGAATGTTCCATTACCCGTTCTATTTATTCATCTTCTTTTTCTAGTAGGTGTAATAACTTTTGCCCATCATCCAGAGGTATTTATGGGATTACTCTTATTCTTTATCGGATTTGCACATGCCTACAAACGATATCAAGATAGATTAATTCTACGAGAAGGTCTATTAGTTGCTTTTTTCCTTGCTGGCCTTGTTGTACTAGGAGCACAACAGAAATGGTGGCTTCAGCCAATATTAGAAGGTATGGATAATACTATTCTTTTCTATGGCTCTACTTTTCTTACAGCATTTACTGATAATGCTGCACTTACATATCTTGGGTCTTTATTAGAAGGAACAAGCCCTGAATTTCAATATTCTCTTGTCGCTGGAGCAGTAACTGGTGGTGGCCTAACAGTCATCGCCAATGCGCCGAATCCTGCAGGATTCGCTATACTTAAGGGCTCATTTAAGGACGATGCAATCCATCCATTAGGGCTATTAATAGCAGCATTACCACCTACATTTGTTGCCATTCTCGCATTCCAGCTACTCTAATCTAGTCATCTAAAAATACAAATAAATGGACAACGTATTGATAATAAATTGAAATAAATCAACTTTTATGTCTTTTAGCACGCTCCTTTCTCTCCATCCATTTCTTAATACGGTTAGCATCACCAATTCGTGTATTCTTACCCCAAGAGTCAAGTAAAACTATTATTATAGGTTTTCCAAGTATTTGTGCATACATAACTAAACAACGTCCTGCTGTTCTTAAAAAACCAGTTTTTGATATATCAATATCCCAAACTCCTCGACGCACAAGACTATTTGAATTCTTATATAATAATTTTCTCTTCCTATTAGGAAGCTTTATTGAATACACTGGAGTTGTAGTATATTTACGAATAAGCCTATATCTATGCGCAGCTTCAACCAATTTTGCCAAATCACGAGCAGTGGAAACATTCCTACTGCTGAGCCCTGTAGATTCAACAAATGAACTATTCCCCATTCCCAACTCAAAAGCCTTATTGTTCATTGCTTTAACAAATTCTCTTTTTCCACCAGGGTAAGTACGTCCTAATGCTGCAGCCGCACGGTTATCTGATGACATCAATGCTAATAACAATAATTCTTTACGGGTCAGCTTAGATCCAATTAGTAGGCGTGAACGTGTATTCTTTATGCGATCAACATCTGCTAATTTTATAGAAATTCTTTCATTTAATGATAATTTTGCATCAAGCACTACTATTGCCGTCATCAGCTTTGTAATTGAGGCAATTGGCCTAATTTTATCTGCATTTTTACCATAAATAACGTTACCTTCTGTAACATCCAAAACAATTACAGATTCTGACCTTAAACGCAGCTCTACTGGTTTAGCAATAGCAATACTAGTAAAAAAAACTCCTATACATAACATCAGGATTATTTTCTTCATTTTTCTTACATTACTCTAGAATTTCACTAATATCGATTTAGAAACTATTTCAATTAATCATGTATACCAATGTTTTAAAAGCTATCTTGCACGGATGTTACAAATCAATATATTATTTGTCCAGTCTTATAGAAATGATACTTATGAAAATCTAGATATCGATGCTCAATATACTTTTATCTTGCTCTTCTTTTTTCTGTAATTCCCACATCTTAGAGTATAGCCCTTTAGCTACTAATAGCTCCTCATGATTACCACGCTCTATAATTCTACCTCTATCCATTACTAGAATCTTATCGGCATCTATAATAGTAGAAAGTCTATGTGCAATTGTTAATGTAGTACGATTTACAGCAACTCTCTTTAACTCTTTCTGAATAGCCTGCTCTGATTTTGAATCTAATGCTGAAGTTGCCTCGTCAAGAATAAGAATTCTTGAACTTTTCAGAATAGCTCGGGCAATTGCAACGCGCTGCTTTTCACCACCAGACAATTTTAGCCCTCTCTCTCCTACTGCAGTTTCATATTTTTCTGGTAAGCTTTCAATAAAATTATGAAGATGAGCTGATTTTGCTGCATCCATCACTTCCTCTTTATTTGCCTCAGGGCGTCCATAGGCTATATTATAATAAATACTTTCGTTAAATAAGATTGTATCTTGAGGAACAATGCCAATACTTCCCCGAAGACTCTTCTGAGTAATATCACGAATATCTTGCCCATTTATTAAAATACAACCACTAGTTATCTCATAAAAACGAAATAATAAACGTGAAATAGTAGATTTACCTGATCCGCTATGCCCAACTACTGCAATATTATGTCCAGCAGGAATATCAAAACTTATATCAAATAAAATCTGTCGATTAGGTTCATAGCTGAAATTTACTTTTTTAAAACAAATTGAAGCATCTCCTTGAGCTAAATCAGAAGCATTTTTCTTATCTTTTATCTCTTCTATTTCTGATAACAATGTAAACATTTTCTCCATATCTGCTAATGAATGCTTAATTTCACGATACACAAATCCAAGAAAATGTAGTGGCATATAAAGCTGTAACATAAAAGCATTAACTAACACTAAATCACCCAATGACATTGAACCTTTAACTACTCCATCAGATGCTAAAAGCATCAGCAATGTTACACCTAATGCAATAATTGCACTTTGCCCAGCATTAAGCGCAGCAAGAGACTTCTGATTACGAACGGCAATATTTTCCCACTGCTGCATGTGCTCATCATAGCGCTCTACCTCCCATGATTCATTACCAAAATATTTTACAGTTTCATAATTCAGGAGACTGTCAATTGCACGTGTATTTGCTTTTGAATCCATATCATTCATAGTGCGACGGAAAATCATACGCCATTCTGTAAGAATTAAAGTAAGAGTGATATAAGCAAATAATGTTACAAGAATAATTATAGTAAACCAGAAACTGTAATTAGAGAGCAAAATAACTACTACTAAAATAATTTCCAAAAGAGTTGGCAGAATATTAAATAGCATAAAATTAAGAAGAAATGATATGCCACGTGAGCCTCGCTCAATATCACGCGATACTCCCCCAGTCTGACGCACTAGATGAAACCTTAATGACAGTGCATGCAAGTGTTCAAAAACCTTAATCGCAACTCTACGAATTGCTCTTTGCGTTACCTTTGCAAAAATAGCATCACGAATTTCACCAAATAATGTACTACACAAACGTAACACTCCATAACCCACTACAAGCAACACTGGCAGAACCAAGATATCTGGTGGCTGATCTAGAATGTCAACTATCTCTTTCAGTACCAGAGGAACAGAAACACTTGCTAATTTAGCCATTACCAATAATATTAATGCCAAAGAAATTCTCCCCTTGAATTCCCATAAATATGGCAATAAAGAACGTATTGTTCTCCAATCATTACGATTTGATGATGGATTTTCTAGACGTGTAGGGCGCATTAATTAATTTCTGAAACTAGAATTAATTTTTATTATTACAAATAAAGATTTAGTAAGGTTTAAATAAAATTAAGCCTCTCATCATATTCCATAACTTTAGAAAAACTCTAATCTTTAGATTCTTTATATATTTTAGCAATTACATATCTATTAAAAAATTTCAATTCCTATAAGGATTAAAAGCACTTAAAGATTAATGCCCTAATAATTCAGGTTCCCAGCCACCACCAAGCGCTTTAAATAAATCAATAGTTGCAACTAACCGATTCTGGCGGCTTTGAATGACTGCTAATGCAGCATTATTATGGAGTCTCTGAGCATCTAATACTTCCAGATAAGATGAATATCCTAATTTATAGCGATTTACAGAAATTTTTAATACTTTCTTAGCTGAGTCCTCGCTAGCCCTTAAAGCAGTCTCTTGCTCTGAATTTTCACGTACACTTATCAAAGCATCGTTCACTTCTCTAAATGCAATTCTTATAGAGCTCTCATATGAGGCTAGCGCCTGTTTTTGTTGCGCATTAGCCTGATCTAAGCGGGCAAGCAGCCTACCTGCATCAAAAACTGGTAAATTCAAATTTATTCCAGCTGTCCATATATTTGCTGCCGATTTAACTAAATTACCTAATGTAATACTTTCTCTACCAAAACTAGTTGTAAGCATAATACTTGGAAAAAGTGACGCCTTAGCAACACCAATATTAGCTGTTGCTGATACCACTTGTTCTTCGGCCTGGCGAACATCTGGGCGAGCTTCAAGTAAACTTGAAGGTAACCCAGCTGGCGGTATAGGTGGTATAGGTAAATTTTTAATATTACCTTCTTCCAACTTTAAATCAAGCACCCCAGTTAATACAGCCAATTGGTGCTCACAAATAGCTCTCTGACGAGATAAATCAGAAATTTTTGCTGCTATATTAGAATAAGCTGTTTCAGCCTGATAAACATCCAATGCCGAGACAAAACCTTGTTCAAGTCGTTGCCTGGTAATGTTCAAGGTTTCTTTATGGTTACGTAAATTTTCTCGGGATACAGAAAGCTGTGCATCAAGTCCACGTAGTATCAGATAATTCTTTGAAACTAAACTAGCTAATGATAAATATACAGTATCTCTTGCATAATATGTGCTTAGCGCCCTGGCTGATGCCGCTTCTTTTGAACGACGTACTTTCCCCCAAAAATCTAGCTCAAATGCTGTTCCAATAGAAAATCCATAAATTTGGCGCACTGGATTTAACCCTGGGAAAACAGGAATCACACTTACTTTTGAGATCCGTGAACGTGTTGCATTTGCTTTTAAATCTAATGCTGGAAAGAGTGCTGCTCCTATTTCTTGTAAATATGCATCAGCCTCTTCTACTCGTGCAATAGCAATCTTGATATCAGAATTATTTCCTAGAGCTTTACTCACTAAATCATTTAGCACCTGGTCTTGATAAAGTTCCCACCAAGTACTAGAAATATAAGCATCATTCTGCTTTTTATCTCCAGAAATACTATTAACAGAAAAGTTAATTGGAACAATATCTCTACTCTGAGAACGCTTATAGTCCGGTCCAACAGATACACAACCCTGAATTGCCATAGTAAGAACAAATAGAATATAAATTAATCTACATCGATTCTTCATTCTTAAGCCCTTACAACATTCTCAGAACTTTTCTTTGTATGTTTTTTAGACAGCCAAACAAAAAACAGAGGAATAAATACTGTAGCAATAAAAGTTGCAATGATCATACCACCAAAAACACCGGTCCCCATTGATTGGCGTGCAGCGGATCCTGCACCAGTTGCAATTACAAGTGGGAAAATACCCAAAATAAAAGTCATTGAGGTCATAACAATCGGACGGAAACGCATACGTGCAGCCTCAATTGCAGCTTGTACAACAGGTGCCCCTACCCTCATCTTCTGACTAGCAAATTCAACAATTAGAATTGCATTCTTTGCTGCTAGGCCAATTAAAGCAATTAGACCAATCTGAAAATAAATATCATTTGGCATCCCACGTAAAAATACAGCAAGTAATGCACCGGTTAATGCAAAAGGTACTGCCATGATAACAGCTAAGGGTAAAACCCAAGTTTCAAACTGTGCAGCTAAAATCAAAAACACCATAATAATTGCGAAACTAAAAGCATAGATTGCCGTTGAGCCTGTCCGCTTCTCCTGATAGGCCTGACCAGTCCAAGATATCTGGTAATTATCAGGTAAATTTCTTGCAGCCACCTCTTCAACAACCTTAATAGCCTCTCCAGAACTAACTCCAATTGCCCCACTTCCAAGAATTTTCGCAGAAAGCATCCCGTTATATCGATCTAACTGCTCTACACCAACTACATCAGTTACTTTACTCAACGCTGATAAAGGAACCATAGCACCAAACTGTGAACGCACATATACTCTCCCAAGGTCCTCTGGCTTCATACGATATTGCGGCTCTGCCTGCATTTGTACACGATAAGTACGCCCGAATCGATTAAAATCATTGACATAAAGCGAACCCATGGTGCTTTGTAATGTGGTATAGATATCAGAAATTGAAACACCCTGAGAAATTGCCTTTTCCTCATCTACTTCAATAAAAAACTGCGGCACAGTAGGGCGAAAAAAAGTATTAATACCAGTCAGGCTTGGCTCCTTCTTCAACTCATCAATAAAGCTATTAACTACATTAAACAAATGTGATGGACTTGAATCGCCTCGACTTTGTACGAAAACCTCAAATCCTCCTGAATTTCCCAAGCCACGAATTGCTGGCGGATTAAATGCGATTGCTAAGCCATCAGGCTGCATCATACCAATACCAGTTAGTTTATTAACAATGTCTTCAGCTGAAGCCAACCGCTCTGACCAATCTTTAAGAGCAACAAACATAGTTGCGGCACTAGTTTTATTTCCACCACCTATAAGATCAAACCCATTTATAACAAACTGATGTGATGCTGCCGGATCTTCTGCAATAGCAGCGCGAACAGCTTCCGCAGTTTTTGCTGTTCGTGAAAGAGTTGCTCCATCAGGCAACATCGTTGTTGTTACTACATACCCCTGATCTTCAGAAGGAACAAAACTACCTGGTACTAATTTAAACAAATAAATTGAAACTGCAATAAAAGCCATAAATACAAAGATACCAGTAACTTTGTGACGTATCGTAAAATTGACTGTTTGAGTATAAAATTTAGTAGCTTGACTAAACCCAGAGTTAAAAACTTTAAATATTGCAGAATCTTTATGGGTTTCTCTTAATAAAACAGCACATAGTGCCGGTGTTAAAGTTAATGCAACAATACCAGAAATAATTACAGCAACAGCAACTGTAACTGCAAATTGTCGATATAATTCACCAGCAATGCCCCCAAGAAAGGCTACTGGTACAAATACTGCACATAGTACTAAAACAATTGCAATAACTGCACCTGACACCTGTTCCATCGCTTTAATAGCTGCTTTAATTGGTGATAATTTCTCTTCCTCCATTAAACGTTGAATATTTTCCAAGACTATAATTGCATCATCCACTACGGTTCCTATAGATAAAACCATAGCAAAAAGTGTCAGAGTATTAATTGAGAAACCAAATATCCACAAACCTGCAAATGTTCCTATTAAAGATATTGGTACTGCAATAATTGGAACTAAAGTAGCCCTCCAATTTTGCAGAAATAGATATACAACTAGTACAATCAGTACCATTGCTTCCCCAAGAGTCTTGAGCACTTCCCAAATTGATGCCTTAACAAACAAACTTGTATCATATGGCACCACATAATCCATTCCATGAGGAAAATCTTGCTTAAGCTCATCCATCCTAGATTTAATAGCGTTAGCTGTATCAAGTGCATTAGCACCATTCTGTAAGAAGATAAGAATACCTGTTCCAGGCTGGCCATTTAATGTGGTACGTACATTATAACTTTGAGCACCTAATTCAATGCGGGCAACATCCTTAAGATACAATGCTCCTCTTGTGCCGCTTGCACGAATAACTATATTTCCAAATTGTTCAGGCTCCAGCAATCTACCTTTAGCAATAACAGTATATGCTAGCTGTTGCTCTTCTAAAGCTGGCTCTTGTCCTATCCTGCCAGAAGCATATTGCGCATTCTGTGATCGAATAGCACTAGCAATATCAGATGTAGTTACTCCAAGCTGGGCCATGCGATCAGGACGCAACCAAATACGCATAGAATAATCTTGACCGCCAGAAATAGTTGCATCACCAACACCTTTAATACGTTTTAATTCATCTAGCACATTCAAAGTTGCATAATTATTTAAATATAATGTGTCATGCTTAGAATCACTAGAAATCAACATAACAACTATCAAAATGTCATTAGATCTCTTCTGTACTACTAGACCAGTTCGCCGCACATCATCTGGCAAGCGCGGTAAAGCAATGTTTACTCGATTACTAACATTAAAAGTTGCTTGATCAATATCAGTTCCCACTTCAAATGTTGCAGTTATTGTTAGCGTGCCACTAGAATCAGCGCTAGAACTAAAATACAGTAAATTCTCTATACCACTTAATTCCTCTTCAATTGGTGCAGCCACTGTTTTGGCCATAGTTTCTGCGCTCGCACCAGGAAAAGTAGCAGTTATTAATACGGTTGGTGGTGAAATTGGCGGATATTGGGCAATGGGAAGCTGGATTACTGAAGTTACCCCTGCTAAAACAATGATAATTGATAATACAGATGCAAAAATTGGTCTTGTAATAAAAAATTTTGTCATAATAATTAAAATAATTTCTTATTACTAGAATCAATTTCCTTGGACAAATATGTTTTTTCTATATCGATAACATGTGGTAATACTAGAGTGCCTGGGCGCAGTTTCATAAGGTTATCCACAATTACTCTATCGCCAGCACTAAGCCCTTCAGTAATTACCCAGTCTTTCCCAATCCATTCCCCAGTTACGACTGGCCGAATAACAGACTCATTTTTTTTATTAACTACATAAACCGCTCTACCTAAATCAGATGTTAATACTGCTGTCTGAGGAACAAGAAAAATCCCTTTTTGCTCTCCAGTTATAACCCGGATACGGACAAACTGGCCTGGTAATAATCTATGGTTAGAATTATCAAAAGTTGCACGTAATGACTGCGTACCTAGCATCGGGTCTATCTGCCTAGCAGTAAAGTTTAATTTCCCATTTTTCTCATATTCTCTGCCATTAGGTAATATTAACGTTACTTTTGTTATATTTTCTTCGCTTAGATACCCTCCAAATTTTATTAATTCATTATCAGATAAGCTAAAACGAACCCAAATTGGTGATAATTGAATAATAGTAGTTAACAAACTTGTATTAGCTTGTACTAGAACTCCTTCAGAAAGCTGACGACGACCTGATATTCCTTCTACAGGAGCAGTTACTGTTGTATATGAAAGATTAAGCTCTGCATTTCTTACTCGAACTTCAGCTTGTTTTAAAGCCGCGCTTGCTATTTCATAATCTGATACTGCATTATCATATTCACGCTGACTAATTGATTTAGTAGATAATAATTCTTGTAAACGCTTCTCCTCACGCCTAGTTTGTTCAATCCGAGCTTTTTGTTCAGAGAATTGAGCTTTAGCCTCCGCTAACGCATTCTGATAGGGAATAGGGTCAATTAAAAACATGGGCTGGCCTGCCTCAACAGCAGTCCCTTCTTCATATAGGCGTTTCAGTAAAATTCCTCCTACACGAGGACGTATTTCGATTTCCTTTGCACCTTCAGTCTGTGCAACTACTTCTGTAGCAATTGGTACACTCTTAGCCTCAACCAAAACTACATTAACAGGTATAGCTATTTTAGGAGACATAGTATTAATAAGCTCTTGATCTTTATCGTTACATCCAGGCAGAATAATACTAATAACAGACAGCTTAATTACACCTATGCAAACTTTCACCCATAAATTACAATAATTTTTTCTACTAATATTAAATAACATAAATTAAACCTATATTTTATAAAATCATTTATTTACATTCCTGTATGTATGTAAGTTTATACAAACACTGCCGTATGTAAACCTTTATTTAAAAAATTATGGCCCGTAAAACTAAAGAAGACGCAGAATTAACAAGAAGAAATATTATTATCGCAGCACGTGAAGTATTTCTACTCCGTGGTGTTAGCCGCACAACAATGGAGCATATAGCAACACAGGCTGGTGTTACGCGTGGAGCAATCTACTGGCATTTCAAAAATAAAACACAAATTTTCCAAGCTATGCGCGAACAAGTATTCTTACCTTTAATCGATCGCATGGACGATACCCTTCTAGTTGATAGCAGTGTAAACCCTTTGGTGCGAATTGAAAATTTTTTATGTGGGACAATTCATCTTCTAAATAATAATATAGAAACTAGGCAAATCTATGAAATAATGATGATTAAATGTGAGTATGTAACTGAATTCTCAATTTTATTACAAGAAATCTTACAAACATGCTCTGGTATAGAAGATAAATTACAACTAGCTTATGAAAAAGCAAAAGAACAGGGGCTATTACACCCCTCACATGAACCTGCACAATTAGCTATTGATACACAATTATTTTTTATTGGATTATTACATATGTGGGTTAAAGACTCAGATGGTCAGCATTTTCGGAATCGTGCAATTAATCTAATCAAGGCTCATATGAACCTACTTAATTTATAAAAAATAATTATTTAAAACATACACATATATTCTCTATTATACTCAAATAGATCTTATCCCAGAGGAATATTTACCATCATATATTTGATTAATTTACTCAGGTATTTTATACTTGAGTAAATTAATCAAATATTAATAGCTTTAGTAACAAGAAACTCTATCTGAAAAACTTCAATTAAGTTAAGAGATAACTTCATGAGGCTAACAACCAGGGGACGATTTGCAGTTACAGCACTCTTAGATCTTGCAATGCAGCATAGCAATGCGCCACTTAAGCTTGCTGAAATTAGTGAACGCCAGAAAATTTCGCTATCTTATCTTGAACAATTATTTGCCAAGCTCAGGCAAAGAAAGATAGTAAATAGTGTTCGTGGCCCTGGTGGCGGTTATTGCCTTGCTAGAAAAATGGAACATGTATCAGTAGCTGATATTATTCTTGCTGTTAATGAACCCATTGACTCAACACAATGTGGTGGAAAAGAGAACTGCCATAACGATAAGAAATGTATAACACACAATCTATGGATGAACCTTAATAACTTAATATTTATGCACCTAAGCTCAATAAATTTGAAACAACTAGTTGACGAACAGAAAGTGGATCAAACCAACACTATTAGAATGTTTGATATACATCAATATCCTGATGAGGAGTTTGCTATATCTTCAATTAAAAAATTAAAAAGTAAACAGGAATAATAATGAGTATTACGTTATCTGAGAATGCGGCTAAACAGATTCTAAAAAAAATTACTAATCGTGGCAAAGGAATAGCCTTACGAGTTGGTATAAAAAAAGTTGGCTGTTCCGGCTTCGCTTACACATTTGACTATGCAGATGAGATAAATTCTGACGACATATTATTCAAATCTCATGATGCCAAGTTAGTGGTAAGCTCCAGTAATCTAAAATTTTTAGATGGATCAAATATTGATTTCGTTCGCGAAGGGCTTAATGACTCTTTTAAATTTAACAATCCAAATGTAGAGAACACATGTGGGTGTGGAGAAAGCTTTAGTATAAAAGATAAAACTAAAGAAAACTAAAATAATTTTTAAAACAACCTTAAATAAGTACTACGATCAAATAATAGGAGATATTTGATGAGTTCTGCACTACAGAATGTAATTGACAAGCCTTATCAACATGGATTTGTCACAGATATTGAATCTGATATTGCACCAAAAGGAATAAATGAAGATACCATTAGGCTAATATCTGCCAAGAAAAATGAACCAGAGTGGTTACTTGATTTTCGCCTAAAAGCTTATAAAAAATGGCTTAAGATGGAAGAGCCAGATTGGCCGAATGTTAAATACCCTAAAATTGATTTCCAGGCAATTAGTTATTATTCAGCCCCAAAACCAAAGAAAAAATTAGCTAGCATGGATGAAGTTGACCCTGAATTACTTCGTACATTTGAGAAGCTTGGCGTCCCAATGTCTGAACGTGCAGCACTTGCTGGTGTTGCTGTAGACGTAATTTTTGATAGTGTATCAGTTGCAACTACCCACAAAGAGAAGCTTGCTGAAGTAGGCATCATTTTTAGTTCGATTTCTGAAGCAGTCTATTCACACCCTGAACTTATTAAAAAATATCTGGGTTCTGTAGTACCAGTTGGCGATAACTACTATGCTGCACTTAATTCAGCAGTATTCACTGATGGCTCATTTTGCTATATTCCAAAGGGTGTCAAATGCCCAATGGACTTATCTACTTATTTCCGTATTAATACAGAGGAAACCGGACAATTCGAACGAACACTTATTATTGCAGAAGAAGAAAGTTCTGTCTCCTACCTTGAAGGTTGTACAGCACCAAGATTTGATACTAACCAATTACATGCAGCTGTAGTAGAGCTCGTTGCACTAGATAATGCTGATATCAAGTACTCTACTGTCCAAAATTGGTATGCTGGTGATGAAAATGGCATGGGTGGTATATATAATTTTGTTACCAAGCGCGGTTTAGCCAAGGGTAAAAATTCTCGTATTTCCTGGACACAAGTTGAAACTGGTTCAGCAATTACATGGAAATACCCATCATGTGTATTACAAGGTGATAATTCAGTTGGAGAGTTCTATTCAGTAGCTGTTACTAACAATTATCAGCAAGCTGATACTGGAACAAAAATGATACACATTGGTAAAAATACACGTAGCACCATTGTTAGCAAAGGTATATCAGCTGGACACTCTAACAATAGTTATCGTGGGCTAGTTCGGGTTGCACCTACTGCTGCAGGTGCACGAAATTTTTCACAATGTGATTCAATGCTAATAGGTGATTTGTGTAGTGCAAGTACATTCCCTTATATCCAGACACGCAATAACAGCGCAATAATTGAACACGAAGCATCAACATCAAAAATTGGTGAAGACCAGTTATTCTATTTCGCCCAAAGAGGAATAGGCAATGAAGAAGCTGTATCCATGATTATTAATGGATTTTGTAAAGATGTGTTTCAACAGTTACCAATGGAATTTGCAGTTGAAGCTACAAATCTTCTGGGTCTGAAGCTTGAGGGGAGTGTAGGATGATTTATCAAGATAGCAAAACTCTACTTAAAATATGTAACCTACATGCAACTGTTGATGATAATGAAATCCTAAAAGGAATCAATCTAACTATTAAAAGCGGTGAAATACATGCAGTTATGGGAACAAATGGCTCAGGAAAAAGTACTTTAGCTAAGGTCCTGGCTGGCCATACCAGTTATGAAATCACTGAAGGCACAGTAGATTTTGAAGGCAAGAACCTACTTAATTTAGCACCTGAAGATCGTGCAAGAGCTGGGATTTTTCTTGGCTTCCAATACCCTATAGAGATTCCAGGTGTGGCAAACAATCAATTCTTACGCCTTGCCTTTAATACAGCACAAATACAACAAAATAAAGAGGAACTTGACCCACTTGAATTTGATGATTTTGTTAGAGAAAAAATGAAGATTCTTGAAATAAATCCAGATTTCCTAGACCGTAGTGTTAATGAAAATTTTTCAGGCGGAGAAAAAAAACGTAATGAAATACTACAGATGGCATTGCTAGATCCTAAAATAGCCATTCTAGATGAAACAGACTCTGGTCTTGATATTGATGCACTTAGAATTGTTTCTAATGGTGTTAACCAACTTGCAAATAAAAACAATGCAACCATACTAGTTACCCATTACCAACGCATGCTGAACTATATCGTCCCAGATTACGTCCATGTGATGGAATCAGGACGTATTGTTAAGACAGGTGGAAAAGAACTGGCATTGAATCTTGAAAAGCATGGATACGACTGGGTAAATACCAATAAAACTGAAGTAGTAGGGAAATAAATATGAGTGTAGCTATAGAGCATAATATACCCCTTAAGAACCTGCTTCAGGGACAGATAAAACTAACGCCTAGCCCATATGACAGAATTAATCAACTGCGTTCCAAAGCAATTAATCAAATAAATACGCTAAATTTTCCAACTAAAAATGATGAGGAATGGCGGTTTACTGATATTTCTCCGATAGCTAAAATAGCTTTCCAGTCAGCACAAAAAATATCCCAGCTGCAGGATTCTGATATAGAAAAATTCTATCTTACTGAAACAGCAAATCGCCTTGTATTTATTGACGGTATTTATGCACCACATCTATCTACAAAGTTAACAGAGAAATCTAAAAGTTCTGGTCTTGTGGTTTCAAACTTATCAACCATATCTCCTAAAGACATGACAGCTATAGAGCCTCATCTAGGTTGTTGCACAAAAATTCAAGATGACGTTTTTGCAGCAACTAATACTGCATTTCTACATGAAGGGGCACTAATAATCGTACCACAAAATTTTTCAACTGAAACACCAATACACCTTTTATTCATTGCTACCCAAAAAGAAACGTCAAACCATCCACGCTGCTTATTAATAGCAAAACCAGGAAGTAAAGTAACAGTTATTGAGGACTATGTCACAATACAAGAAGAAGCTTATATTACTAATGCAGTAGCAGAGTTTATACTTGCCGATAGTGCTCATGTTAACCATATAAGGGTACAACGTGATAGTAAAGATTCTTTTCACATGGCAAATTGCACTGTATCTCTTGCACAAAAAAGTCAATATCAATCTGTGAGCATCGCATTTGGTGCTCGTATTTCTCGATATAATCTAAATATATTGCTAGAAGGTGAAGGTGCAGAATGTACTGCTGATGGGATCGCATTAATTTCTCAACGCCAGCTATCTGATACCCATACCTGTATTGACCACATAAAACCACATTGCACAAGCAATCAATTACACAAATGTATTATTGATGATAATGCACATGCAGTATTTAATGGCAAAATTATCGTAAGACCGGGCGCTCAACTTACAAATTCTAATCAGTCTAACCGCAACCTTCTATTAACCCCTCAAGCTATAATTAATACTAAGCCACAACTAGAAATTTTTGCTGATGATGTTAGGTGCTCTCATGGAGCAACTATTGGCCAATTAGATAATGATGAAATATTTTACCTTAGAAGCCGAGGGCTGTCAGAAACTACTGCTCGCAATTTACTAACATATGCATTTGGTGCTGAAATTATTGAACGCCTATCTATAGATTCACTAAAACTTAAACTAGAGCAAGCAATACATGAGCAGACACAAAAAAATTAAATTATGAATTCTGCTAAACCTCTAATAATCTCATCTGATGCTTCAATGCTAAATATAGAAAAGGTACGTGATGATTTCCCTATCCTTAAAACTAAAATTGGTAGTAAACAGCTAATCTATTTTGATAATGCTGCTTCTAGTCAGGTGCCAAAAATAGTGATGGACCGCATGCGTAGATACCAAACTACGGAACACGCCAATATTAATCGTGCAGTTCATTATTTATCAGAAACAGCGACCGCAGAATATGAGAATTCACGCCATAAAATAAAAAAATTTATTAATGCAAATAAAGATGAGGAAATAATTTTTACCAGTGGAACAACTGACGCAATAAATTTAGTGGCTCATGGCTATGGCCGTAAATTCATTAATCATGGAGATGAAATTATCTTAACTGTCCTTGAACACCATTCAAATATCGTACCATGGCAAATGCTAGCTAAAGAGAAGGGAGCTAAAATTCGTGTTGTGCCCATTAATAATGAGGGAGAACTCTTAATAAACGAATATAAAAAACTTTTTAACAAAAATACTAAATTTGTAGGTGTAACACACGTATCAAATGCGATTGGCACCATAAATCCAATTAAGCAAATGATCGAATATGCACATACACAGGATGTTCCCGTACTAGTGGATGGTGCACAGGCCGCCCCACACATGAAAATTGATGTAAAAGAACTTGATTGTGATTTTTACACATTCTCTGGACATAAATTATGCGGCCCAACAGGAATTGGCATTCTCTATGGCAAAACTGACCAACTAAATCGCATGAATCCATTCAAAGGTGGTGGGGATATGATTACATCTGTTACATTTAAGAAAACCACCTTTAATAAAATCCCCCATAAATTTGAAGCAGGAACGCCACCAATTGCAGCTGCAATTGGATTTGGTGCAGCTATTGACTATTTATCTGCAATAGATTTATCTATAATAGAAGCATACGAACAATACTTAATAAATTACGCAACTGAGAGAATTAATACCTTACCAGGTGTACAGATAATTGGCTCTGCTACAAAAAAGGTTGCTGTCCTATCTTTTTCTATTACAGGGATACACCCGCATGATATAGGAACATTATTAAATGATGAAGGAATCGCTGTCCGTACTGGCCATCATTGTGCACAACCAGTAATGGATCATTTTAAAGTACCGGCAACCACACGTGCTTCTTTTTCTTTTTACAATAAAATAGCTGAAATTGATGCATTAATATCAGGTATTCAAAAGGTACAGAAGGTTTTCTTATAATGATTAAAAAATCCCTCTATCAAGAAGTAATTCTTGACCACAATAAAAACCCGAGAAATTATGGTGCACTTGATAATGCAAATAGATCTGCAGAGGGACACAATCCATTATGTGGAGATCACCTACACATAAAAATTAATCTTAGTGAAGATTTAGTTATTAGCTCCATCTCTTTTCAAGGAGAGTCATGCGCAATTTGTAAAGCATCAGCTTCAATGATGACCACCAATGTTAAAGGAAAAACAAAAGCAGATACAGAAACGATGATCAAAGAATTTAGAGATATGGCAATTGGAAATCTTGATCCTGATGATAGCCAATATCTTGGCAGATTAAGTGTGTTTGTTGGAATTCGAGACCTCCCTACAAGAGTAAAGTGTGCCATACTCCCATGGCATACACTACAGGCAGCACTTAATTCTATTACTACAATTTCAACTGAAGCCGATGATGACCCAATGCATATATCTATTGATAATACTGAATAGGATATTTCAATGCCAAAAATTTCAGAAATTGAAGGAACACCTAATCCAAACGCACTAAAATTTGTTCTAAAGGAACCATTAACTTGGGGAGTTACGCACTCTTATGATAATGCTGAACAAGCAAAAAATGATCCTCTTGCATCTGAATTATTTGAAATTGATCATGTGACTAATATATTCTATGTGGATCATTGGATTACTATCACGCAAGATGGAGGTGCAAATTGGGAAGATCTTAAGCGAGAAGTTGCAGATCCAATTCGGGCAGCTCCTGCTGCACATATAAAATCTGAAGATACTTTAGTAACATCATCTAATGCCAGATCAAATTTAAATACAAAAGATCAATTACGTCTTGATAGAATTAATAATCTACTAGATGAGGAAGTACGGCCTTATTTACAAGGTGATGGTGGAGATCTCTATGTAGTTGGGCTAGAAGATAATGTACTTAGCGTGCACTATCAAGGGGCATGTGGTAGCTGCCCAAGCTCTATTTCCGGTACACTTCGCGGTATTGAAGGTTTACTTAGGTCAATTGAACCTGATATTGAGATTGTAGCAGTCTAAAAAATAAATAGATACTTAAAAGAATTATATATATTTTCATTTTTGATAGGACATAATGAAAAATTCAAAAAAGAAAACCCCATTAGCTAAAAAAAATAAAACAACCTGGTCGGGAAGATTTGACGAACCTGTCTCCCAATTAGTACAGCGTTACACTGCATCTGTAGATTTTGATAATAGATTAGCAGAATATGACATTCAAACTTCCCTTGCTCATGCTCAAATGCTTGCTGCTACTGGAATTATAAGTAATAAAGATCTAGTTGCCATCGAGAAAGGACTACGCAAAATTCGTAAGGAAATAAATAAGGGTACGTTTAACTGGTCACTTGAACTAGAAGATGTACACCTTAATATTGAAAGATACCTTACAACATTAGTAGGAGATGCAGGAAAGCGCCTACATACAGCTCGTTCACGTAATGACCAAATAGCAACTGATATCCGCTTGTACTTGCGTTCCTCTATCGAAGAAATTATCAAACTTATTACTGCATTACAGCATTCAATACTAGAACTTGCAGAAAAGAATATAGATACTGTAATGCCTGGTTTAACTCATTTACAAATAGCTCAACCAGTCTCTTTTGGTCATCACCTCATGGCATATTTTGAGATGCTAGAACGTGATAAGGGTCGTCTATTTGACTGTAAGAAAAGAATAAATATACTCCCATTAGGAGCAGCAGCGCTGGCAGGAACTAGTTATCCAATTAACCGAAAAATAGTAGCAAAAAAACTAGGATTTGATGGTATATGCAATAACTCACTTGATGCAGTTTCTGACAGAGATTTTGCTATTGAGTTTTGTTCTTGTTCCGCACTAATCATGACTCATCTATCACGATTATCTGAAGAATTAATTTTATGGATGAGCCCATTATTTGGATTTGTCCAATTAGAGGATCGTTTCTGTACTGGTTCATCAATTATGCCACAAAAGAAAAATCCAGACGTACCAGAACTAGTACGAGGTAAAACAGGACGTATAAACGGTAATCTTGTTAATTTACTAACATTAATGAAGGCCCAGCCATTGGCCTATAACAAAGATAACCAAGAAGATAAAGAACCACTATTTGATACGGTAGATACACTTAGAGAAACTTTACGTATATACACTGATATGCTGAAAGGAGTATATGTTGATATAAATGCTATGCGTAATGCTGCAATACAGGGATATTCGACAGCTACTGATTTTGCTGACTATCTTACAAAAAAAGGAGTACCGTTTCGTGACGCACATGAAATAGTAGCAAAAGCGGTAAGAACTGCAGAGAAAAAAGGCTGTGACTTAAGTGAACTAACTCTACCTGAATTACAAAAATTTTCTCAATTAATTGAAAAAGATATTTTTAGGGTTTTAACTCTTAACGGATCAATGAGAAGCCGGAAACATGTTGGTGGTACAGCACCAACACAAGTTCGCAAAGCAATAAGTGCAGCCAGAAAAAGCATTTCCTAACATAGATTTATTTAAAAAATAAAATATGTCACTTTGGTCAGATATCGCTTTACAAATTTCAACTTCAATCAATACCCGTTTTGATGTAGAAAGAATTGACTCAATGAGCGGCGGATGCATTAACCAAGCTTATTATATTAAAGATAGGAAGCATGATTTCTTTGTAAAAACAAATAAAACTATAAATTTACATATGTTTGAAACAGAAGCCATAGGTCTACAAGAAATTAAAAATTCTTGCTCCCTCCGGGTTCCTACCCCAATATGCTGGGGGAAAAATAAGACTCATTCTTATCTGGTATTAGAGTATATTGAAATGGATCGTGTCACTAAGAATGGAAGCGCAACGCTAGGAACAGGCCTCGCTGAAATGCATCGAATATCCTTTGATAAATTTGGCTGGATAAAAAATAATACTATCGGCTCTACACAACAGATTAATAACTTTTCTCATAACTGGGTACAATTCTGGCGCAAGTATCGCCTTGGATATCAATTACAACTTGCTAAAGATAACGGCTATACAGGAAAATTATTGGAAAAGGGAGAATACTTAATAACTGAACTTAAGGCGTTCTTCCCAGAGGCCTCACAAGCTGCATCTTTATTACATGGAGACCTATGGCACGGGAACTACAGCTATGATCTTACAGGTCACCCTGTATTATACGATCCAGCAATATATTACGGGGACCGTGAAACAGACCTTGCTATGACTGAACTTTTTGGCGGATTTCCTGAAATTTTTTATACGGCCTATAATGAAGCTTACCCACTCGACCCTAGCTACAAAACTCGCAAAACACTTTACAATCTTTACCACATTCTTAACCACCTAAATCTATTTGGAGGAAGCTACCTCAAACAGGCAGAAAGTATGATAGACAAGCTGCTTGCTGAAATACACTAATTAAACCATGATTTCTCAACTATTAATTGTGAACTAATAATTGATTAATCTTCACAAGAACTTTATATAAAAATTATTCTTCTAAAATTCAACTGGATCAACATCAAGTGTCCAACGTATCTTATGAGCAGATACTTTATCTAACTTCACTCGCCATACAGTAAGAAATTTTTGTAATTCTTTGCGAGAGTCTGATTGTACTAATAAATGTGCCCGTTCCATTCCTTTAAGCTTTGCCATTTGCGCAGGAACAGGATCAAAAACTTCTATATTATTACCCGGGCAAGCTATTAACATCACACGCTCAAGAAAATCCAAAGCAATAGAAAGTTTAGGTGCTTCTACTCGTAATAATGCCTGATACACATATGGCGGAAAATTTGCCACTCTTCTTTCAGCCAGCAACATCTTCGCAATATACTCATAATTATGCTGTTGTAATGCCTTATATAAAGGATGATTTGGAAACTTAGTTTGAATTAACACCTCTCCCGTGCTACTAGCACGGCCTGCTCGACCTGCAACTTGCATAAGCTGCGAAAATAGATATTCAGTTGCACGAAAGTCAGTACTATAAAGTGAAGCATCTGGATTTAAAACTCCAACTAGCCCTAGATTAGGAAAATTATGTCCTTTAGCAAGAATCTGTGTGCCAACAAGAATGTCTACGCGATGCTCGTGAATCTCTTCTAATATTTTCTCCCATGCTTCTTTACGCCTCATACTATCCCGATCTATTCGTAAGATTCTTGCATTAGGAAGCTTTTCTTTTAAAACAGATTCTATTCTCTGTGTACCATGACCAAATGGCGCAATACTCTTATCACCACATTCCGGACAAGAAGATGGAATACACGATTTATACCCACAATAATGACAGCATAGATTCTTATCTTTCAGGTGTACCACTAAACGACTTGCGCAACGAGAACAGGCTGCTACCCAGGAGCATGAATTACACATTAATACTGGCGCAAAACCACGCCGATTAATAAATATTAAACTTTGCTGGTTTAATTTAATTTTCTTTTCTAAAGATGTAATCAATAAATCGGATAACCCCTCCCTCACCTTAACTGCTCTAGTATCAATACATTTAATGCTTGGAAGGGAAGCATTATCTGCTGCCCGAGAATACAAATGTAACATACGGTATTTATGACTAATTGCATTATGATAACTTTCCAGTGATGGTGTTGCAGAACCAAGCACTACTGGGATATTCAAATATTTAGCACGAAAAACAGCCAAGTCACGTGCTGAATAACACAGCCCACTTTGCTGCTTAAAGGAATTATCTTGCTCTTCATCAACAATTATCAAACCAAGATTAGAGATTGGAGTAAATACAGAAAGGCGAGTTCCTAGTATTATCTTAGCTGAACCATTCAGAGCCTGTAACCATCCATTTGATCTCGCGGAAGCATTTAAACCGCTATGAATACTTATAATTGAAGTAGTTGGGAAACGTGTTCGAAAATCTGCCTCCAACTGTGGAGTCAAATTAATTTCTGGTATTAATACCAATGTTTGCCGTCCTTCAAGTAACTGTAAAAAAACCAACCGCATATATATTTCTGTCTTTCCACTACCTGTAATACCATGCAATAACCATGTATTAAATTGATTTATTTCATTAGTAACCTTTTTTATGACAGTTGCTTGCTCTTCTTTAAGAATTGGTGCTCTATCATTTTCTATTTTTAATTCAGGGGAAAATTCTTCCACCCACCCCATATCTAAAAACTCTTTTAATACTTTTATTGCACCAGCTGAAACCTGTTTTATTTCAGATATGTGAATAACTCTAGACTCCTTAAACAAAGCTAGAAGGCGAAGTTTAATTAAGCTTCTTTTAGAAATTACAGCTGAATCAACTAGCTTCCCTTTATTTGTAATATAAAACTGAGATTTAATCTGAGGCTTTTCTATAAATGGGCGAGATGTACGTAATCTAGTAGGCAGCCCATTCATCACTACCTCTCCAATAGGATATTGATAGTATTCACTACAAAATTTAAAAAGATCCAATGATGATTTTGGTAATGCTGGAATATCATTAAAAATGTATTTAGCAAATTTAAGCTTTTCTTTTGAGAAAGATGAATAGTTAGCCACCTCAAAAATGACTCCAATAAACATTCTCCGCCCAAATGGGACCTGTACACGGACACCAACACGAGGAATTGTTCCACTTGGTACAACATAATCAAATAATGTATTTACTGGAACATCAAGAGCAACGCGAATAATTTGCATATTAAATTTTTTTAAGAAAACAGAAAGCCTAATTTAATGTAATGTATATAAATAATAATCAAAAATTATTATGTATACCATAATTAATAATCTATATATATAAAAAAGCATTCATGCCTCATGGCCCCATTGAGTAACGTAATTATCTATATAATCAAGAAGTTAAAAATTTATCCAATATAAACCAAACAGGATTGTCTAAATAAGATCACTTATAAAACTATCTATCAAGCATATAGATTACAAATTTATCTTTCAGATTTCTTGACTTATAGGTACTCAGTCAGCTAATCTATTGCCATTGATCTTCATCGAGAAGAGTAAAAGCCTCAATAATGAGTCAAAGCCTCCGTTAATTAGATCATCAAGAGCTATTTACAAAAAATATAGTAAATAGTTTTTATATTTATTTGAATAGGAGAAACTAACATGGCAACAACATACGGTTCAACAGGAACAGCGGCCACAGCATCATCTG
>CEUQ01181252.1_pt1 | contig 42246 bp, 42 predicted proteins | sample 361491 | NCBI WGS metagenome assembly CEUQ01 (sample SAMEA2622796, study PRJEB7988) | marine metagenome | biome: marine biome (ENVO:00000447); feature: marine epipelagic mixed layer (ENVO:xxxxxxxxx); material: "saline water (ENVO:00002010), including plankton (ENVO:xxxxxxxx)" | depth 120 m | reverse complement strand
GTGTCGTCTCGGAATGCGGCACCCACCTCGAACAGGCTGGTATCAGGATAACCCCGATCTGCGTTCCGTTTTGCGGCGGCTAGCAGATTTGGCAAAATCGAAGGACGCATTACATCGAGGTCAGCGCTAATGGGGTTCGCTAAATGCATATCGGCTGTCACACCGCCATAAAGGTCGACATCAGCACTTGGCATGAAGGACCATGTAACCGCCTCCATCATGCCGCGTTGGGCTAGAGTGCGTTTTGCGAATGCAGCCCGGCGCTGTTGGATACCAATCGCTGGCGCCGGCAGAGATGAATTACGTTCCAACGGCACAACCGGAATTTTATCGAATCCTTTGACGCGGAGCACTTCTTCGATAATGCAATACTCACTCTCGACGTCGGCCCGCCACGAGGGTGTCGTGCCGTAAATAACGCCGCCCTCTATTTTTGGGCTGAATCCGAGGCGCATTAAAATATCAAAGGCTTCATCGCTCTCGACATCGACGCCACCAAAGCTTTTCATTCGTTTTGGGCGCAGGGAGACGGGGCGGTCCCATTTCGGCATTTCGCCTGCGACGGTTAGCTCGGATGCTTCGCCACCGCAGAACTCCAATATGAGCTTCGTTGCCACGTCGGCGCCCCAATTTACTGATACCGGATCGAGCCCACGTTCGAAACGATAGCGCGCATCTGATTCGATACTAAGCTTGCGGCCTGTCGTGGCGGTGCGGATCGGATCGAACAAAGCGACTTCGAGAAAAACATTTGTGGTCTCTTCGGTGCAGCCAGTCTCCTCGCCCCCAATGATGCCACCAATCGCTTGAACGCCATTATCATCGGCAATGACATTCATACCAACTTCAAGGCTGTATTCCTTGCCGTCGAGCGCTAGCATTTTCTCGCCTTTCTGGGCAAAGCGCATTGTGAGATCCCCAGCTAGCTTGTCGGCGTCGAATACGTGGAGTGGGCGGCATAGATCGAAGGTCACTAAATTGGTGATATCGACCAGCGCTGAGATTGGTCGCAATCCGATAGCTTTCAAACGCTCTTGCACCCATTGTGGGCTTGGCCCGTTCTTGACGCCGCGAAAATACCGGCCGACTACCATAGGACAGGCTGTCTCTTCGCCCGATGGGAAATCCCGCTGCCATTTAATAGGTGGTTCGAAAGAACCAGTGATACTGTCAGCATTGAGTGGCTTTAACGTACCAATTCCAGCCGCGGACAAGTCGCGGGCAATACCGCGAACTCCAAAACAATCAGCGCGGTCTGGCGTGATGCTGAGCTCAATGACCGGATCGTCTAATCCCATCACGGCGGCCGCTTCGAGACCGAGCTCGGTATTCGTTGGCAAGTCCACGATCCCTTCATGGTCGTCCGAGATACCCATCTCTCGTTCTGACAACAACATGCCGTTCGATTCAACACCGCGAATTTTTGTATTCTTCAGATCGATACCGGTACCCGGGATATGCGCACCTGTGGGCGCGAATATGCTAACCATGCCAGTGCGTGCATTGGGGGCACCGCAAACGACTTGCATTTCTTTGCCGTTGCCCGGGTCGACGATACAGACTTGTAGTCGGTCGGCATCGGGATGTTGCTCTGCTTTGACGACTTTGGCCGTCCGAAACCCTTTAAGATTTTCTGCTGCGTCGGAAATCTCTTCGACCTCGAGGCCCAGCATTGTCAACTGATCAGCTAGAGCGTCAAGCGAGGCATCCGTTTCCAAATGTTCCTTTAACCATTTCAGGGTGAACTTCATGGCGTCAACCCGCGCAACATAGTAGGCACCTCCATCGGCACAAAGCCGTAGTGATGAAGCCAGCGGAGGTCCGCGTCGAAGAAGGTGCGGAGATCTGGAATTCCGTATTTCAGCATGGCGATTCGCTCGAGTCCCATGCCGAAGGCGAAGCCTTGATACTGGTCGGGATCAATCCCGCCGGATCGGAGCACATTTGGATGTATCATGCCGCACCCAAGAATTTCGAGCCAATCGTCGCCTGCCCCGATTTTGATACTGTCTCGACCGCGTGAACATCCAATGTCGACTTCGGCAGACGGTTCCGTGAACGGGAAATAGCTGGGGCGGAACCGCACCGGCACGTCCTCTAATTCGAAATAAGCACGACAGAATTCGATCAAACAACCCTTTAAATGGCCCATATGTGATGTCTTGTCGACCACGAGGCCTTCGACTTGGTGAAACATCGGTGTATGGGTTAAATCTGAATCACATCGATAGGTTCGGCCAGGTGCGATTATTCGGATCGGAGGCCTTTCGTTTTCCATGGTGCGAATCTGCACCGGCGATGTATGCGTTCGCAGTACCATGCGCGACCCGTCATTTTTTTCTGGCAGGTAGAAGGTATCATGCATCTGGCGGGCTGGATGTTCGGGGGGAATATTCAACGCTTCAAAATTATGGAAGTCGTCCTCGATGTCCGGGCCTTCAGCGACTGAGAAGCCCATTTCGCCAAAAATGGCAATCACCTCGTCTAAGGTCTGGCTAATCGGATGCAGACGTCCCATCCCCCCATAATTAACTGGTAGGGTCACGTCGACCGCTTCGTCGGCCAATCGCGCGTCGAGGGCCGCATCTTCTAGGTTGGCTTTGCGCGCATCGATGGCTGATTGAACGGCTTCCTTGACCTGGTTTAGTGCTTGTCCAGTGGCGCGGCGCTCATCCGGATTGAGTGCGCTGAGGTCCTTCATTAGGCCGGTGATCTGGCCCTTGCGGCCGAGTGCAGAGACGCGCAATTGCTCTAAAGAGGCGAGGTCATTTGCTGCTGCGATATCAGTAAGCAGTGCTTCCTTAAATTGTTCAGGGTTTTTCATCGCCAAACTGTCCGTCTCCGAGCCAATGCACGAGAGGGCCTTAGGAGGCCAAGGCGGCCTGAGATTTGTCGATCAAGTCCTTAAACGCTTCTGGCTCGCGCACGGCAAGATCAGCAAGAACTTTCCGATCGAGTTCGATGCCGGCCTTCTTCATGCCGTTCATAAATTGCGAATAGGTTACGCCATGCTGCCGAGTGCCCGCATTAATACGCTGGATCCAGAGTGCCCGGAAATTCCGTTTCCGTGTGCGACGATCACGATAGGCGTATTGCAGATTTTTTTCGACCCGCTGGATTGCGGCGCGGAATGTGTTTTTAGATCTACCCCGCGAGCCCTTGGCCTGTTTGAGAACTTTTTTGTGGCGGTTCTGCTTGGTCACACCGCGTTTTACACGTGCCATTTGAGCGCCCCTTTACATCCGCATGAAGTTGCGTTTAACGATACGTGCATCCGCATCACACATAATTTGCGTGCCGCGGTTGGTACGTTTCATTTTTTGCGACCGACGCCGCAACATGTGTCGGAGGTTAGCGCTATTAAAGCGGACCTTACCTTTGGCCGTGATTTTAAAACGCTTCTTAGCGCTGCTCTTGTTTTTGAGCTTGGGCATTTCGATTTTCCTTATCTTGCAAACCTTTGGTGAACCAAGGAGGCATACCCATAGCCATTCGGTTCTTCTTGCGACCGCGGCTTATAGCCCTATGGTTCTCCATATGCAAGCCTTCTCAGGCTACCGAATAAGGAATAAACGAAATGGATTTGGGTCTTTCAGGTAAACGGGTACTTATCACTGGTGCGTCTAAGGGCATTGGCCGCGCCATCGCTGAGGTATTGGCGGAAGAAGGGTGCAGCTTGCACTTGGCCTCTCGAACGGAAGCCGATTTGGTGCAGGCGCGAGACGAAATTAACGAAAAACATGGCGTTCAGGTCACTATTCATCCACTTGACCTGTCCGATGGTGAGAACGCGAAACGTCTCGCTAAGGATACCGATGGCATAGATATTCTAGTAAACAATGCGGGCGCTATACCGGGTGGCGATATTGAGATGGTGACCGAAGAGATTTGGCGTGAGGCGTGGAACCTCAAGGTGTTTGGATATATCAATATGTGCCGTGAGGTCTATCCTGTGATGTGTAAGCGCGGCAGCGGCGTTATTTTCAACGTCGTCGGCATGGCGGGAGTTGGGCCTCGCGCGAATTACGTTGCGGGAAGCGTTGGTAATGCCGGGCTTGATGCCCTGACGGTGGCACTTGGCAGTGAGAGTATCAATTTTGGAGTTCGTGTTCTGGGCATCCATCCAGGCGCGATCGAGACGGAGCGGCTCACAACGCTCTATAAGCAGATGGCTAAGCGAGATCTAGGTCATGAGAATCGTTACAAGGAAATGTACAAAGGTCTACCAGCAGACCGCCCGGGCACGCCAGAAGAATGCGCGACGGTTGCTGCGATGCTAATCTCAGAGAAGTCATATTGGATGAACGGTGTCGTTATACCAGTAAATGGCCGGGGGCAAGGCTGGTGAGCGAAGGTCGGGTGACAACCAAAATTATCCAACACGAACGCGGACAGTATGCATGGGTTACGGTCGAGAACGCTGCAAAAGCGAATTGTCTCTCAACATCGATCATTACGCAGTTGCGCGATGCTTTTTTGAACTTAACTGATGATGACAATCTGCGGCTTGTTATCCTTACAGGCGAAGGCGAACGCAGCTTTCTCGGTGGTGCTAATTTGCATGAGTTAAAAGAGTTAACGCCTGCAAAGGCACGTGCTTTTCTTACTCTGTTAAGCGAGGCGAACACCGCTATCCGGAATCTACCGGTGCCCGTTATTGCCCGTATAAATGGTGTTTGCATCGGTGCGGGACTCGAGGTTGCGGCCTCATGCGACCTGCGGATTGCGGCATCCCATGCGCGGCTAGGGATGCCGGAAGTTGCGCTTGATCTTCCTTCGGTTGTCGAATCGGCGCTCTTTCCCCGAATGATGGGATGGGGCCGCATGGCATGGATGATCTATCGTGGCGATCTGCTGGATGCCAAATTATCTGAGCGTTGGGGCCTCATTGAAAAAAGCTCTGAGGAGGGCGAGTTGGATGCAGATGTCGAGGAACTTGTTCAGACGATCCTCGCAAATGGGCCGGTCGGTATTCGGGCGCAAAAAGCGCTGATACGTGACTGGGAACGGATGTCGTTGCAGGATGGGATCATGGAAGGTGTGGAATCGATTGCTCAGGCGGTTAAAAGCGGCGATTCCAGGCGATATATCGACCAGATGATCAGTGGGTTAAAAAAATAGCTTAAGCTCAAACAGCGGGGCTGTCCTAAATATAGGCGACATCGATATCGTAATCGAATAGGCAGGGAATGGCAGCCTGCTGGCTCTGAGGTCACTAAGACTGGCTCGCCTCACTAGCTAAATGGATGCAATGTCATGACGAGGCGATTCCAGCAACCCGAAGGACGTATGCTAACGCTTCGCGACCAAAATGCGACCTAGGATGTCGGGCTGATCGTTTATTTGTCCATCACCGAGGTTTCCCAATAATTGGGGTAAGAGGCGAACCAAAGAAATCAAATTTGGTAATTGTTTAGAGCTTAACGTGGCGCTAGAACCATCACCATTTGGCGGCCTTCCATTGACGGGAATTGTTCGACTTTAGCCAATTCCCCGGTATCCGTTCTAACCCGTTCCAAGACAGCGCTGCCAAGTTCTTGATGACGCAACTCACGGCCCCGGAAACGTAAGGTGACCTTTACCTTGTCGCCGTCCTCCAGGAATTTGAACATAGACCGCATCTTCACACCGTAGTCGTGGTCATCAATATTGGGTCGGAATTTTATTTCTTTGACCTCGATCGTCTTTTGTTTCTTTCGGGCTTCGTTCTTACGTTTTTGTTCCTCGTATTTGAACTTACCGTGATCGAGAATCTTGCAGACTGGAGGGTCCGCATTTGGTGACAATTCCAGCAGGTCAAGGCCGGCTTCTTGTGCCATAGCCAAGGCATCGCTTACTGGCACTATTCCGTGATTTTCCCCGTTCTCATCGATGAGGCGCACTCGCACCACTTCAATTTCTTCGTTTACACGCGGCCCCTTCTTTTCCGGGGGTGCGTATACTGGTCTTCTGGCGATCGACGCCTCCTATTAGTTATTACCTCAGCTATGCGGCTTTAACTCCCAGATTTTTCCGGTAGAGATTATTTTACGCTGCCGGATATGCCGCTTCTTCTACAAGTTTATGAATCGCGTCATCGAGCGCAAGGATTTCTTGATTTTTTCCACCGAGGCGTCGAATAGCGACTGTCCGTTTATCCGCTTCTCTTTTGCCGACAACCAAGAGAATAGGGATTTTTGCCAGACTGTGCTCACGTATCTTATAGTTAATTTTTTCATTCCGTAGGTCAAGATCGACTCGTAGGCCCACCGTTTTGCATGATTCGGTGACTTCCTGTGCGTAATCGTTGGAATCACTCGTGATTGTTGCAACAACAGCCTGGACCGGAGACAGCCAAAGCGGCATGCGGCCCGCATAATGTTCGATAAGAACACCAAGAAACCGCTCGAACGAGCCGAGAATTGCGCGATGCAGCATTACCGGGCGGTACCGTCCGCCGTCTTCGCCGACATAACTCGCGTCAAGTCGCTCTGGTAGTACGAAGTCAACTTGCAAAGTGCCACATTGCCAATCTCGTCCGATAGCGTCACGGAGAACAAATTCCAGCTTTGGTCCGTAAAAGGCGCCCTCGCCAGGGTTCATGATTACCTCAACGCCGGCCGCATTGGTGGCGTCTATTAGGGCTTTTTCAGCTTGATCCCAGACTGAGTCTTCACCGGCCCGGACCGCAGGGCGGTCAGAAAATTTGATTACGAAATCCTCAAAACCAAAATCACGGTATATGGAATCCAGTAAGTCGATGAAGAGTTTCGTCTCTTCCTCGATCTGACTTTCCATGCAGAAGATATGTGCATCGTCTTGCGTAAAGGCACGGACTCGCATCAAACCGTGTAATGCGCCGGAAGGTTCGTTCCGGTGGCAGGATCCAAATTCAGCCATCCGCAATGGTAAATCCCGATAACTCTTGATGCCTTGTTTGAAAATTTGCACGTGGCCCGGACAATTCATCGGCTTTAGAGCAAGAATTTTATCACCTTCATCATCCGCCGTGAACATGTTCTCGCGGAACTTGTCCCAGTGACCGGAACGCTCCCAGAGAGTGCGGTCAATGAGCTGCGGAGTTTTAACTTCAACATAGTCGGCGTCTTCCAGGCGGTTCCGCATGTATCGTTCCGCTTCCCGGTATAGGGTCCAACCCTTTGGATGCCAGAATACGCTGCCAACGGCTTCTTCTTGAATGTGAAATAAATCCATCTCCCGCCCGAGGCGACGGTGGTCGCGTTTTTCTGCCTCCTCGAGGCGGTGGAGATAAGCCTTCAGTTCCTTTTCCGTCCGCCAGCATGTGCCATAAATGCGTTGCAGTTGAGGGTTGTTGGCGTCTCCGCGCCAATAGGCGCCGGCCAGTTTCAGCAATTTGAATGCTTTGCCCAGTTTGCCCGTTGAGGGCAAGTGTGGTCCGGTGCAGAGATCGAGCCAGTCGCCTTGCCGATAGATCGAGATTTCCGCATCGGCGGGGATCGTGCCGATATGCTCGGCTTTAAATGTTTCGCCCGCGTCACTGAAATATTTAATCGCGGCGTCGCGATCCCATACCTCGCGGATGATCTCTTCGTCTCGGTCGACAATTTTTTGCATCCGTTTTTCCATGGCTTCAAAATCGTCTGGCGTGAATGGCTCTTCACGGAAAAAATCATAGTAGAAGCCATCCTCGATGGCCGGGCCAAAGGTGATTTGCGTTCCGGGGAAGAGCTCTTGTACGGCCTCTGCAAAGATGTGGGCCGCGTCATGGCGCAAGAGCTCAAGTGCATCTTCGTGGTCGCGGGTCACAATCTCAACGTCGGCGTCGGCTTCAATGCTATGCGATAGGTCACGTAACTTGCCGTCAACTTTGATCGCCAGCGCTGCTTTGGCCAGGCCAGGCCCGATGTCAGCCGCGAGTAACACGCCGGTCACCGGTCCATTAAAATTTCGGACACTGCCGTCCGGAAGAGTTATAGCTACCATAAAATAATCCCTTGCCATCCTCGCATTGGCGAAGAGCGCACGTGTTTAGCGCAAGGTCAGTTTCCGTTCAACCTCTTCGACTTCGAGATCCGCTAATTGATCCTTGCGGATAATCTGAACCCCGGATCCCCGTTGCTCACATAGCATTGGATTTGAAGCGCTAGAATACAGAACGATAGAATGACATCCTGTTGCGGCAATGAGATGCATTGGACCAGTATCGTTGCCAACGGCCGCAACGGCTTTACGTGATAGTCCAGAAATTTCCATTAAGCTAGTTTGTTCCGATAAGTCGACCGCTTCTGGACATGCGCCGCAGATGTCGTCAATGACTTCTCGTTCTGCTCGTGTACCAAGAATTACAGGTGTTATTCCTCGTCTGATGAGTCGTGTTGCGAGTGACCCGTAGTGAGGCCATCGTTTATATGGCCGATGAGGTGCACCTCCAGGGACAAGAAGGATGAACTGTCCGGTTAATTTGAACCGTTGTATATCTGCGTCGAGCCAATGACGCGCAAAATCGGTATTAGCTTCTACACCGGCCATGGCCAATTGTTCTGCTTGACGCTCGAACGTGTGCATGTAGTCGCGTTGCAGGTTGGCGTGTGGATGCGAACAGCCGGCTGCAATCCCCGACCATTCTGGCTTTGGTGATCCAAAGAGCCTGAAATAGGCGCTAGACCGATTCGATGTTTGCAAATCGTAAACGCGTTCAGGATTCAGGTCGCGCAGCCAACGGCGCAACGCCAAGATGGCGTTTAATTGCCACCACGTAGGCCGAAGCCCAGCATGAATATTATCAAAGCAGCCCGACGCTTCGGCCAAAGGAACGAAAGGGGGTGTGGTGAGGAGGGTAATTTGTTGACCGGCGTGATGTTTCCGGATGGCATTGAATGGTCCAAGTGCTTGTACGAAGTCACCAAGTGCGCCGAGTTTTATTACTAGGATTGGCCGCTCTTTGATCACGGGCCGACGGGCCTCGTGCCGACCTGAGCACTTGCTACCGGTTCACTAAGCAATTCTTGATAGACGTCCAAGGTGGCATTACACATGCGAGTGAGACTAAAATTTTTGCGCGCATTTGCTATCGCCTCTTCTGCTATCCGGTGCCGATGTTCCTCGCTTAGCTGGATTGCATAGGCAACCCTCTCTGATAAGGTCCGGACGTCACCCGGTGGAAAGAGCCAGCCGGTATTGCCGTGACGGACAATTTCTCGGCTGGCACCGTGGTCGGAAGCGATAATCGGACGACCCATGGCCTGTGCCTCAACCATCACTCTTCCGAAGCCTTCCGGGTCGGTAGAAGCTGAAACCACCACGTCAGCCAACATGTAGGCGGCTGGCATGTCCCGGCATTCGCCAACGATATGAACGGCATGTTCGATTTTTAGCCGCTGCGCTGATTTTTCTAAAGATTTGCGAAAACCATCACGTCCTTGGTCACTTCCGACCAGAAGGCAGCGGATTTTTTTGTGCTGGATTTGTGCCAAAGCTTCGATCAATACCTTTTGTCCTTTCCATTCAGTAAGCCGGCCTGGCAGTAGCACGACTGGGATGCCGTCGGGTAATCGCCATTCTCGGGCAAGGTGGATCATTCGCTCGGCGCTCACGTTTAATGGGTTGAATCGATCAAAATCAACACCTCGATGAATAACGCGAATGCGGTTCGGGTTAACTGGGTAGTTTTCGAGTATGTGGTCTTTCAAAGTATTGGAAATGGCTATAACGCGTTCGCCTTTTGCCATGACGCTGTTGTACCAGTGCTTTAGTGTTGTGGAAAAATTATAGGTAGCATGGAAGGTTGTCATAAAGTGGATGTTGGCATGACGTGCAGCGCTAATCGCGCTATGCGCCGGCGCCCGGCTACGGGCGTGCACAATATCGGCACCTTCCGCCTCGATAAGTTTGCGAAGCCGCGTAATGTTACGTCGAATGACGTATGGGTTTTTCGAGTGGAGCGGCATCTCGAAATGGTCGACGCCAAAGCGTTCTAATTCATGAACCATCGTGCCGCCTGAAGAAGCAACAATGGGCCGCCAACCAGTTTCTTTAAGCGCCCTGGCGATATCAAGGGTGCCGCGCTCTACTCCGCCAGTCTCGAGCGAGGGGAGAACTTGCAGAATGGTTGGCGGTTTGGTGGCGTTGCCCGCAGGCGGTGTGATACAATTAGTTTCTGAATTCATTCGGTTTAGTTGCCAGGCTACTTAGCTTTTGTCCAAAAGACCTTCAATCTTACCATGCTCGGGCGGTGTAACAATTGCCTACCACCATTTGCCTGGCGCTCTGCCGGGCGTGATGTTCTGTAGCGGATTCAAGTCGGATATGACAGGCGGAAAGGCGCTTGCGCTAGAACAGCGGTGCGCAGCGACGGGACGCCAGTTCACTCGATTTGACTATCAGGGGCATGGCGCGTCTTCCGGCGCCTTTGAAGAAGGGACTATTGGCCAATGGAGGGCAGATAGTCTGGCAGTTTTGGATGAGGTGACTAACGGGCCACAGGTTATTGTAGGTTCTTCGATGGGCGGCTGGATCGGTTTGCTACTTGCGGTGGACCGGCCAGAGAAGGTTTCCGGTTTTCTTGGCATCGCACCAGCTGTTGATTTTACGCAAGCATTACTGTGGCCGCGTATGTCTGAAGAGGCTCGCCGGGAAATTGAGGATAACGGGGTCTGGCACCGACATTCGGTTTACGAAGATGAACCATACCCAATCATGAAGACTTTGATTGAAGAAGGCCGAAATAATTTGCTTCTGCCAGGCCCAATACCGTTTAACGGTCCGGTCCGGCTTATTCACGGCATGCGCGACGACGCGGTACCGTGGTCACATTCGGTTTGCATTGCGCAAGGAATTGAGTCCGACGATATCGAGATTACTTTCGTGAAGGATGGTGAGCACCGGCTGTCGCGGGTTAGTGATCTAGATCGCATGATAAATCTGCTAGAGGATATTATTGGTAAGGTGGATTGAAGTGTCTGACACCATCGGCGGCGGCGATATACATGTATTACGCACTCTAATCGAAACGCTAGCTCGCACGGATTTGGGTGCGCGGGATAAATTGCAGGCCGTCTATCAAATGTCACTTGCACATCGAATGTCTGCTGTTGGTGGTGCCATCGTTCCCTTTCTTGAGGAAGTCGTTGCTAACGGCCCCTTTACCGGTATGTCGTATGCAACTACGGTCGCCGAAGGCTGCATCATTCCGAAATTGGTTGGATGTTACGAAGCTGAATTGCATGACGATCTTCGCATTGTAGCGGCATCCAACTACGAAACCATTTTGAACATTGGGAGTGCCGAAGGCTATTATGCTGTGGGGTTTGCTCGTGCGATACCGATGGCGACGGTATATGCCTGGGATGTTGACGAGACTGCACGTCAACGAACCCTGGAAAATGCAGAACGGAATGGCGTTTCCGGCCGAATGGTTGTAAGTGAGAAGGTGGTGCCTACACACTTTGCTCAATTCGAGGGGCAAAGGGTCTTTGTATTATGCGATATCGAGGGGGCAGAGTTCGAGCTGCTTAATCCTGAAATAGCGCCAGCTCTGCGGACCTTCGATATGATAGTCGAACTGCATCCTGGCTCTGACCGCGATATTGATCTGTTTATCAATCGATTTGAAACCTCTCACGACACTGAATTGCGTTGGCCGACGGCGCGAGACCCAAATGAATACGAAGTTCTTGCCAGGTTGCCGCTCTTTGATCGGGTTTTGGCGCTGACGGAGCGTCTTGAAGCGACACCCTGGGCCGTGCTTAAGTCGAAGTTCAATCGTTGAATTGTTTACGCAAGTACCATTTTATCCTTTCAACCGCTTTAGCGCGAGCTTCTAGCTGTGTACCTAATCGCACTTCGCGATTATTGCTTGTCATAATGGTACGGGGTTTCAAACTTGGATGATCAAACGCATGTGCTGCGCCTTCATACGTGTCTACAATTATGGGTGCGCCACCTCTTTTTGTTGCTTCCTTGCCGAGTTTTTGGCAAGGCTTTGGCCACGTCCAATTATCGTCAGAACCAACCTGTAGGAGCGTTGGAATTGCTGCTGTATAGTCGGTGACTAATTTATGCAGTTTAATACAGCCTGGATAGAATCCAAACGCAGCGCGGAAATCATGCCCAAGATCTTTTGGTCTCTGTGGCGCATTGCTGTATATGGTCCAAAGCATACTCATTGCACCATTGGACCAGCCGCCAAGCGCAACTTTATTGGGATCGACAAATGATTGAGTGGAGAGCCAACGAAGCGCACCGTATGCGTCGTGCGGGCGCTCGCGGTGTGGTTCGATTGGCCGGTCTGATAACCGGAAATTGCAAATAGTTTTGTAGCCTCGGTCGGTGAAGCTATCGAGCATTAAAACGACGTAGCCTTCAGCTAAGAATATATCGCGCCAGGCGACAGAGCGCGACTTCAAGCGGCGGTACTTACTTATCAGCAACCCCGAACAACCATGGAGCATAATTACCGCGGGCGCTGGATCGGCCTTTTGGGGTCGATATAAGTATGCTGAAATTCTTGTACCGTCGCCGCTAACTAGGCTCACGCGATGTGGCAACAGCGCTTGGTTTATATAGCCAATTTCGGTTGCGATACATGACGAAGCCAAAGCTGGGCCGACGATCAAAAAGAATATGCGAATTACCCTGTTCAGGAGATCAAGCCTTTTAAACCTTCGCGATAGTTTGGCCAAGCTAACGCGACGCCGAGTTCATTTTTGATTCGTTCATTGGATACCCGCTTATTATCGCTATAGAAGCCACGCGCCATTTCCGACAGGTCGGCTTCTTCAAAGGGTGTCTCTGGTGGTGGATCTACGTCGAGCAGGCGACAGGCTTCGGTAATGACATCTTGCGGAGGTGCCGGTTCGTCATCGCACAGGTTGTAAGCGCGGCCGGGTTTAGGGTCATACATGGAGGCTTGCAAGACTGTGGCGATATCGTCCACATGGATCCGGCTGAAAACTTGATCTTTTTTTATCAAGCGCCTGGCACGTCCTTGCTGAACAGTGTCTAACGCACTTCGTCCTGGCCCGTAAATACCGGCCAGCCTGAACAGATGGACAGGCACTTTCATGTCGCGCCAAAGTTTGAGCCAACCATCTTCTGCATCGACGCGTTTTTGCCCCCTTGGACCCGAAGGTGTGCGAGAGGAGGTCTCGTCGACCCAATCGCCGTGGCGGTTGCCGTATACTCCGGTCGTTGAGAGGTATCCCATCCATGCAAGACACTTGAGGCCAGCGATTTCACTCGAGTGATGCTGTAAGACTGGGTCACCATTTGCCGAGGGAGGCGCCGAATCGATCAAATGCGTGGTGCCTTTCAGAAGCTCAGCGGCGTTTTCGAGTGGGGAGGTGCCGTCAAATAAATAAACATCCCAAGCATTATCGGATAACCGATCGCGCGCCTCGGCGGATCTCACCGTACCAGCGATGTGCCATTCGTCGCTTGGCAGGATTGCAGCCAAGTGTTGCACCGAGTATCCAAGGCCAAAGCAGAATAGACGTTTAGCAATTTTTTTAGGCATCGTCTCGGAACCGGATGTTTGCAATATTATTATCGGTTTATAGGAAGCCAATTAAAGGGAAACAAGCTCTTGAAAGATGGGTCGGCATGGTTGGCTTGATCGCATTTTTCGTTGCTGCTAGCCCTGCCAAAGTAACTGCAGCTGGTTCTGGGCAGACCAAGGAATACGGGGTCTGTATGCGGTTGGCCCGCGTTTCACCCCATGAAGGTTTCGAGGTCGCGCTTGCATGGACCGATGCCCGAGGCGGTAGTGCTGCGAAGCATTGTATGGCAGTTTTTTTGTTTTCTATGGGGCAATATGCAGAGGCGGCTGTCCGTTTCGAAGCGTTAGCCAGAGAGCTCCGTGCTAAATTTTCTCTGCAGGCGGAACTTTTAGAACTAGCCGGTCAGGCGTGGCATCAGGCGGGTGAGAGTAAACAGGCATTTTTGCTATATATGGGCGTGCTGGAAATTTCGCCCGGCGGCCCGAATATCCGCATTGATCGGGCCGTGGTTTCTGCGGATAGTGGTCAATATGAAATTGCTATCGAGGATTTAAATGCAGCGCTGGCTGCAAATCCGTCAATGGTTCAAGCGCTAATTCTTCGGGCTAGTGCCAATCGGCATCTCAATAAATTGGAGCTGGCGCTGCAGGATGCGCTGCGGGCAATTGAACTTTCACCCAATTATCGGGAGGCTTATTTGGAGCGCGGTAATATTAAAAGATTGCTGAAAGACGTGGACGGTGCGCGGCAGGATTGGCTGGTGCAGTTGCAGCGATTCGAAGGCACTCCGGCTGCCTTATCACCAACCGGTTATTTGTGGGGCAATTTTTGTTCTAAATTCGGAAAACGCGCATCGGCTGTTTAAAAATCACTCCAATACCCAAAACATGAAACACGTGCATGCGCTGTTGGGTCGAATATAGCGGACGAAGCTCAAGACCCGACAAGTTTGCGCAAATTTATTCCAATAATGTTGAGCCGGAACCTTGCACGCGAGACTGACGCATGCGGCGTCGATATTTGTCGGCATCGTAACCAGTGCCTCGGTGCAGCAGACAACGGTTATCCCAAATGATGAGATCTTCTGGTTTCCAGTCGTGCGAATAGACATGATCCGGCTTGGATGCATCCGCCAATAAACCGTCCAGAAGCTGCCGGCTTTCCTCATAATCCCAGCCCACAACTTCTCTTGCATGGGAACCGATAAAAAAGTTTGGCGCATCAGTTCGCGGATTGCGTCGAACAAGCTTTTGCTGAACAGGTGGTAGTGACCGCGCATGGGACGGTGTTACCGCATCTGGTCCAACCTTCGAGCGGGAAAACACGTAATCGTGGATTGTGATAAGCGGATCGATGGTTTTTTGCTTCTCTTCCGGCAAGCGCGCATAGGCGGCACGTTGGCTAATGAACTCTGTTTGACCGCCTTCATCCGGGACCTCATAGACGCACATAATCGAAATATATGTCGGCACTTCTCGGAATGAGGAATCCGAATGCCACATGTTGTTGCCCGTTTGGAAGCGGGTTTTTTGATGGTCGTTGCCAAGGACGCTGCCATCGTCCTGAACATTTCCTATGGTGCCAAGATAATCTATGATACCCTTTTGACCGAGCTTGACATGACTGGCTTCCGGCGGTCCAAAGAGACGGGTGAAGGCTATATGCCGATCGTCGTCCAACGGTTGATTGGGAAAGCAGAGGAATGAATATTCGTCGATCGCTAACTTAATCTCGTTGACTATTTGAGATGGCGGCATTTGGCTGAAGTCGACGCCAGTAATTTTGGCTCCAAATTCTGGATGGATGGGTTCGATATTCAGAGTACTCATTTTTTCCGCTCCACAAATCGCTATCCAAGTTTTCTTCTCCAATAATGGCCCGAAAGCTTCTTGGCGCAAAGCAAATGCTGTTAACGCTTCCGATTTTTCCCAGTCCGTCCAATCATCCAAGCGGGTCCAGTAGCAATCAGCGCCACGACAGCGATCATCAAGAACGTATCCTGAAAGCCAAGAGTGCTGGCTTGCGCTTGAATGACTGTTGAGAGGTAATTGAGGGCCCTAGTGGACTGTGATAAGATAGGCACTCCGGATTCACCTAATAGACGCTCGACCAAGTTGAGTAGTTCGAAAGTCGTTCTATTTGCCGACGTCTGCGTTGCGGTTAATGCTTGACCGTGAAATTGTGCGCGGTGCTCAAAAAATGCAGTTAATAATGTGATTCCAAACCCACCGCCGAGGTTCCGAAAAAATGTTGCGCTCGATGCGCCTCGGGCCAGTTTTTCCGATGAAACTGCTTTTAACGCACCGGCACTAAGTGATGGAATAGCGAGACTAAGTCCCACGCGGTTGATCGCTGTGTATCCGACTAAAGCCCAGAAACCAGTGTTGACGTCGATTACACTGATAAGGAAAAACCCTATGGAGAAAATCAGCAATCCGGTGGAGATTGGGATGTGTGCCGGAAAAGAGTCGGTGATGCGCCCTGCCAAAGGGAAAAAAACCATCATGATGAGCCCACCAGGAGCAAGGAGTAGTCCGGCATCGGTTGCGCTGTAATTTTGTATTGTTTGCACGAATACAGGAATGAAATAGCCAGAGGCAAATAATCCGGCACCAAAAACGAAGCCAGCCAACATGATCAAGGCAAACTGTTTATCTAGAAAAAGCGTCAGGTCGAGAAATGGGTATTTAGCCTTTGTTTCCCACCACACGAAAATTGATACCAGAGCGCCGCCACCTAACAAACAGAGGATTATCACGTCTGAATTCCAGCCCCATCGTTGCCCGTTCGACAGGCCAGTGAGCAACAGGAAGGTGGCAGTAAACATCAGCAAGAAACCTGTCCAGTCAAAGGGAGGCAGTTTGCGGGCTAGTTTTTTGGTGGGCATGAAGATCAGGCACATCAACATGGCAGGCAGACAGAACGGAAGTGGCAGGTAAAATAGATATCGCCAACTAATATAATCGATGGCGAGACCGCCAAGAATAGGCCCGAAGGTTGGTGCCAATACGGTGCCGAGCCCATATAAACCAACCGCCATGCCACGCCGCTCCGGCGGGAAAACACTAAAGATGGAGAACATTGCCAGCGGCTGACCAACGCCAGTTGCCGCCCCTTGGAGTACCCGGCCAATTACTAGAAGCTCAATATTCGGGGCTGTAGCGCTGATAAGAGACCCGATAGCAAAAACCATCATTACGAGAAAGTAGGTGATACGCTGACCCAACACTTCGATTAGCCAAGAGCTAAGCAGCATCGTTGTTGACATGGTGGCGAGAAAGCCTGTCGCCATCCATTGCGCTTGATCAAGCCCGACGCCGTAAGCGCCCATCACGGCAGGTACTGCGACGTTGACCATCGATGATGCAAATCCCATTGCGATCGCACCGATCATGACTGTCAGCGTGACCAGCCAACGATAGGCGGATCCATACCGTTCAAAGAGAGAATTGATTGTATCGGCGTCGCCAGCCATGGGCCTCCGGCACTGCCGAGCATATTTAACGGCAGTCTATGACATTAAATGACGCGACGGTGGCATCCGCAAATGGTGTATCTTTGCTGGTGAGTATGAAGCCGCAGAAATCTAGCAATAGCTAGTCAAAAAACTGATTTTTTGGACGCGGTAGACCAAGGTTCTCTCGTAATGTTGCTCCCTCGTATTCTGATCTAAAAATTCCGCGCCTTTGGAGTTCAGGCACTACTTTTCCAACGAAATCGTCGAGACCTTCTGGTAAATATGGGAACATGACATTGAAACCGTCGCATCCTCGTACCTCAAGCCATTCCTCCATCTGATCGGCAATGGTCTTGGCGGTACCGACCATTGCGAGGCCTGAGTAGCCGCCGAGACGTTGAGCGAGTTGCCGCACGGTCAAATTCTCGCGCTCCGCTAATTTGATAGCGCGTTCACGGCCGCTTTGGCTTGTGTTTGTTTCAGGAATCTCGGGTAGTGGGCCGTCCGGGTCGAAAGCAGATGCGTCAGTTCCAAGCGCGATAGAAAGGGATGCTATGGCGCTGTCGTAATAAACGCCGCTATCCAAAATGGCGCGCTTTTCTTGTGCTTCCTCTACAGTCTGGCCGACAACTACTAAGCAGCCCGGTAAAATCTTTATTTTATCAGGGTTACGTCCAGCCTTTTGCATACGTAATTTGATGTCGGAGTAGAAGGCCTGCCCCTCTTTGAGAGTGCGAGCTGAAGCAAAAATGGCTTCTGCAGTCTCGGATGCCAGCTGGCGTCCAGCTTCTGAGGCGCCTGCTTGGACGACCACCGGCCAACCTTGAATTGGACGGCCAATGTTCAATGGCCCGCGGACTGAGAAGTACTGACCCTTGTGTTGTAGAATATGCAGACGCTCTGGATCAAAGTAAACGCCGCTCTCTACGTCACGGATGAAAGCGTCATCGGCCCAGCTGTCCCAAAGACCAGTGACGACATCGAAAAACTCACGTGCTCGCCGGTATCGTTCGTCGTGTTCCATCTGTTCTTCGATGCCGAAGTTCAATGATGCGTGAGGATTTGACGTAGTGACAACATTCCACGCTGCCCGGCCACCGCTGATATGATCGAGTGAAGCAAAGCGACGCGCTACATGAAAAGGTTCTTCGTAACTCGTCGAACCTGTTGCGATGAGACCCAGCCGCTGGGTGACAGCCGCGAGTGCGGGCAGCAACGTCATTGGCTCAAATGACGTCACGGTGGCACTGCGTTTTAGAGCCTCCATCGGCATATTCAGAACCGCCAAATGATCGGCCATAAAGAAGGCATCGAATTTGGCAGCCTCCAAAAGTTGCGCGAAGCGTTTTATATGACGAAAGTTGAAATTAGCGTCCGGATAGGCTCCGGGGTAACGCCAAGCGCCTGTATGGATGCTGACGGGCCGCATGAAGGCGCCAAGACGAAGCTGGCGAGAGGCCTGAGGTGGAGAAGAGTTCATAAGCAAGCAGTGGATCAGTGATTAAATGATATCTCTTACGATGGCACTTTCTTTGCCGCAATATAATGAGTCTTTATAACAGGCAGTTAAAAAAATTTGGGTCTCTTCAAAATCTTCTGCACTTCCACGAGTGAACCGCGCGCTTGAAATTCAATGTCTTTGGTTTTCATACGTCAAATATTTTACAGAATGTTTTAGAAATCCAGGTCGGCATAATGACGTGGTGGTGGGCAGCCGGGGATATGATCACCGAGGATTGTCCGGAAGCTTGGCCGGGATTTTATACGTGCATACCATTCTTTTGCGAGTTCGTGATCGGCCCAGGGTACGTCACCTAAATAATCGACGCAGGATAAATGCGCGGCTGCCGAGATATCGGCTAATGAAAATTCATTTCCGGCTAGCCACCGCCGTTCCTCTATCAGATAGGTGATATAATCAAGATGGGTGTGGATATTTGCACTTCCGGCTCTGATGGCCTGACTGTTTGGCTCACCCAATCCCAGGAAACGCTTCATTATTTTTTCGTCGACGAGATTCCGTGTTACCTCGCGTTCGAATTTGAGATCGAACCAGGCCGCCAGGCGTCGTACTTCGGCTCTGATTGGTGCGCTCCGGCCGAGCAGTGGAGGTTCGGGGTGGGCTTCATCCAGATATTCGGCGATGGCTGTTGCGTCAGATAGGATTAGTCCGTCGTCCTCGATGAGCACCGGAAGATCACCTGCTGGGTTCAATGCTAAAAACTCTTCTCGTCGTTCCCAAAGTTTTTCGACTTGCATGTCGAACTCGAGGCCTTTTTCGGCTAGTACAATTCGGACCTTACGGCAAAACGGAGAGAGCCAGAGATGGTAGACTTTTCGCATTTTTGGATTGTAAACCTTGTCGCGATTCGCGCAACGCTTGAGTGTGGTTTGCGTGTTAACTCAGCATTATTACGGATGAAATGTGAATTGCAAAATGTTATAAGCGTTTCTAATAACAAGATAATGTTATGTTGAGGGTTTGATTTTGGCGCTATACCATATTTTGGTTCTCGCTATTGTGCAGGGGGTAACAGAGTTTCTTCCTATCAGTTCTTCTGGACATCTTGTTCTGACATCGAAAGTGTTGGAGTGGCCGGATCAGGGATTACTGATCGATGTCGCTGTGCATATAGGTACATTGACGGCTGTTATGCTTTATTTTTGGCGCGATCTTTGGCGGGTCATTATTGGCACGGCCGGCTTGGCGATTGGCCGTCGTGGGCCTAGTGTCCGGTTAGCAGGGTATATTCTTTTGGCATCTTTACCAGTTTTTGTCGTTGGCTATTTCGGCCGCGCCTATATCCCTATCTACCTAAGAGATATTGAAATAATTGCATGGACGACGATTGGCTTCGGGGCGTTATTATGGATAGCTGACCGATTAGGCCTAACGGTCCGGCGGGTTGAGCATTTGAGCAGTTGGAATGCGTTGTTCATCGGTTTAGCGCAAGTCTTGGCGCTCATACCGGGGACAAGCCGCTCAGGCATCACAATGACAGCGGGCCGATTTCTCGGCTTGGAACGCGCGGATGCTGCGCGGTTTTCGCTTTTGTTGTCTATTCCCACTATTTTGGGCGCCGGTGTTTTAGGTGGACTTGAACTGCTCGAAAGCACTGATATTCAGCTGGGCCGGGATGTTTTTTTGGCCATGAGCCTTTCATTTGGTGTCGGAATATTGTCAATCACAGCTATGATGCGTTGGCTGAAACACGCCGGTTTTACGCCTTTCGTAATTTATAGAATATTATTGGGCGTTGGGCTTCTTTATTGGATCTATACCTGATTTATAGGGGCTGAATTTTCGAATATGGTCCGCCCCTTCGATAAAACTCTAGCATCTCCGGTAAAATAACTTCAGCAGCACGTGGATTGATTCCAAGATCGCTAAGTGTCAAACTTGCGTCATCGACGACGTTGTCGATTGCGAGTTGGCGTACTTGGTCCAGCGTCAATATTGGATTTGGCAGCAATCCCATAAAAAACCCCATCGCCGATGCCATGCTGGATGGGACTGGGATCAGCGGACGCCAGCGACGTGTGTGTCGCAAAATCAGCTGCATCAGTTCGTAAAAACTATAGACCTGTGGGCCGCCAAGTTCGTATGTCTTCCCATTGGTCTCAGTTTCTCCCAAGCAAGTGATGATTGCCTGGGCGACATCACCGACATAAACAGGTTGAAAGCGCGTTCCGCCATCGCCAAAAACTTTCAACCCCTCCATAGTCATCTTTGGTAAACCACATCCAAAAACTGGCAGCGGCATTGGAAATTTGGCTAGTGCTGCAAAACGGTTAAAGAATTGGTCATGAGGTCCGAATACGACACTCGGTCGTAGAATACTAGCGCTTGGGAAGGCCTCCATGACGGCTACTTCCCCTGCAGCCTTGCTCCGTGCATAAGCTGAAGGTGATGTTTGAGACGCACCAATGGCCGAAAGATGGACAAATGATTGAACACCGGCAGTAGCAGCTGCAGTCGCAACATTTTTGGCACCTTGCGTTTGCACGACGTGAAAACGCTGTGGCCCGCTTTCATTTAAAATTCCAACTAGGTTAACAACAAGGTCCACGCCGGAGACCGCAGAGTGGACTGAATTCATATTGCGAATATTTGCTTGGATTGGCGTTACCTGGCCAACATCACCCATGGACTTGAGAAACAATGCCGCTTGCGGATCACGCACCGCCACCCGGACTTGATCGCCACGCTGGGCCAGTAGTTTTACGACTTGCCGGCCAATGCTGCCTGAGCCACCGAAAATAGTCACCAAGGGCATGCCACAATCACTCCCCGATTTGTGCTGCCATCAACCTACGGACAGCGAATATTCCTTGGAATAAAAGAAGATATAAAATCGCCTAAAGTAAAAAACCAGTTTAAATTCAGTAACTGAAAGCCTACTCGCATGTTGACAAAGTGAGTCTCAGTGCCGAAGTTTTGTCCAATCGCCCAGGTGGCGGAATTGGTAGACGCGCAGGTTTCAGGTACCTGTGGGGGAAACCCCGTGGAAGTTCGAGTCTTCTCCTGGGCACCATCGTGGGTAGCTTGACCCGGAAATGAGGTATTCTCCGTGGTGGTAGAAGTACATAAAGGTGATTTGCCAAGCGGTATAGATTTCGGCGATTCTGTTGCAATTGATACGGAAACTCTGGGCCTGAAAACGCTGCGTGATCGGCTTTGTGTCGTGCAGCTTTCCAGCGGGGATGGTGATTGTCATATCGTACAATTTCCGACAGCCGACTATAACGCGCCACATTTGCGAAGATTAATTAACGACCAATCAGTTCTCAAATTATTTCATTTTGGTCGATTTGATATTGCTGCACTAAATCATTATTTGGGTACAGATTGCCAACCTGTCTATTGTACGAAGATCGCATCACGCCTGACGAGAACCTACACCGACAGGCATGGTCTACGCGACCTGTGTCGTGAACTGCTCGGAGTCGACCTTTCGAAGGAACAGCAAACCTCGGACTGGGGCGCGCCAGAGTTAACGGAAGCACAGCTTGAATATGCGGCGAGCGATGTCCTTTATTTGCACCGATTAAAGGAATTATTGGATGCTAAACTCAACCGCGAGGGACGTATGCAAATTGCACAAGCTGCATATAAATTTTTACCGACAAGGGCCGCAATGGATATAGCCGGATTCGAGGACGAAGATATTTTCTCGCATTCGTGATCGCCTCCTCTTAAATTGGCTGCATTTATTGACCGCTAATGGCTACACGGGCATAATCATTGGGCGCGAATCTTGCATACTCGCTCCAATTTCCGCAAGGCAATTCAGGGCAGGAACGGCGAGGAAATGAATTCGAAATGAAAACATCTAAGAGCCCGCCAATGAAGGAGACTACGCTTGGCGGAGGGGCCGGCGACTTTGTAGCAGCCCGCCGGGTATTTCGTCTCGAATCCGAAGGCATATCGGCTTTGGCGGAAACCTTGGATGAAAATTTTCTCGCCGCAATGGAGATTCTTTCTAAGGTGTGTGGCCGGGTGATCGTAACCGGTATGGGCAAGAGTGGGCACATTGCTCGTAAAATCGCGGCGACGCTTGCCTCTACTGGGACGCCTTCACACTATGTCCATCCCGGTGAAGCTAGCCACGGGGACCTGGGCATGGTCACGAAGGGTGATGCGGTTCTGGCACTATCAAACTCTGGGGAGACACCGGAACTCCAAGACTTTGCAGAATATACGCGCCGTTTCTCGATGCCGCTTATCGTCATTACATCGAAAGCGGGCAGCACTTTGGCCGAATTGGCAGACGCTGTTCTCTTTTTGCCCTCAGTGCCTGAAGCCTGTCCCATGGGCTTGGCACCGACTACATCCACAACGATGTCTTTGGCGCTAGGCGATGCACTCGCGGTTGCTCTTTTAGAACGCAAGGGGTTTTCAGCGCAGGATTTCCGGGTTTTACATCCGGGCGGTAAACTTGGAAGCAGTTTGCTTCGCGTTTCGGACTTAATGCACGTAGACGAAGCGATGCCGCTTGTAGAAGCGGACCTTGAGATGAAAAATGTAATTCCGGTTATGTCCGAGAAGCGTTTCGGCTGTGTAGGTGTAGTCGACCAATCCGGTGACCTACTTGGTATTATAACGGACGGCGATTTAAGGCGAACGTTGGTGGAAAATTTACTCTTGCGTTCGGCAGCTGAAGTTATGACGCAATCGCCTCAATCCATTAAGCCGCAGGCTTTAGCCGCTGAGGCTGTTTCGCTTATGAATGAACGGAAAATCACGAACCTTTTCGTGGTCGCTGAAGGGTCTTCTGCGCCGGTCGGTGTACTCCATATCCACGACCTTTTGAAGGCTGGGATTACTTGATCTCATGAAGATGGCCGCCGAAGCGTCGGAACGTCGCAAAGTCGGTCTCACCGCGCGCCGGACACAGCGGGCGAGCCGAGTTTACGGACAATTCGTTGGACTTATGAAAGTGATTCTGCCGACGGTTGCCACGGCCTTGCTGCTCGTGGTCGTTATTTGGCCCCAGTTGAAGGAACAAGATGGATTGTTTCAAATTGGATTTGAAGGAAAAATTGATAGAACTGCGGCCGAGAATTTGAGGATGGAAAGAGCTCGATATACTGGGGTCGATAGGTCGAAACGCCCATTTTTTGTGACCGCTGATGCAGCGGAACAAGCAGATCCGAATTCGCCGGCAATCGAACTCCTGCAACCAAAGGCTGATATTTTGATGGAAGATGGTTCCTGGGTTGCCATAACTGCGGAGCTTGGCAATTATAACCGGTTAACACAATTTCTCGAGCTCGCGGGAACGGTTAATTTGTTTCACGACAAAGGCTATGAGTTTCGAACGACGAGCGCTGTTTTTGATTTGCGCTCTGGGGACGCGATTGGAACAGAGCCGGTAGAGGGACAAGGATCGTTTGGTCACCTTCAGGCTGAGGGTTTCACTATCCGGAATCATGGTGAGAGCGTGGAGTTACATGGTAAGAGTCATGTAATCCTGCTGAGAAATCCGACTGACCTTCAGAAGGGAATGAATAAAAAGTGAGATATGGGCTGCGTTGGTTTTTGTTTACTTGTGTTGCGCTCGGTTGGGGTGTGACGTTCTCTAGCTCGCAGTCTCTCTTTCAAAGTGGTGACGATCCGCTGGATTTGACGGCGGAAAGTGGTTTGGTTTGGTATCGAAACGAGAATAAAGTTGTAGCAACCGGTAATGCGCGTGCGGTTCGCAGTGGTGTTGAGTTGCGCGCAGATACGCTGACGGCGTACTATCGGGAAGGGTCTAATAGCGCTGGTAACCAATTTTATAGGTTATTCGCTGACGGCAACGTCCAGATTCTCTCGGAGAATGAGAGCGTTTTTGGTGATCGTGGTGAATATAAAGTAGACACCAAAAATTTCGTGTTAGTCGGCAGTAACCTTCGAATCGAATCGAATCAGGGGATAATAACGGCACGTGACCAGCTTGAGTATTGGGAAGCTAAACAGCAATTTGTGGCACGCGGTGATGCGACAATCACCAAGGGAAATCAGAAGATTAAAGCTGATATCTTGCTTGCACTCATCGACACGGATCAGCGTGGAAAGCAAGAAATTCATCAAGTGAACGTTTGGGGGAATGTTTATATTTCGACCAAAAGTGAGATCGTCCGCGCAGGGAAAGGTGTGTATAATGTCCGTAACGGTATCGTGAAACTGCAAAATAATGTTAAGATTACCCGAGGTAAGACCCAGTTGAACGGAAATGAGGCCGAAGTTGATTTAAATACAGGTATCAGCAAATTGATTGGCGGAAAAGGCCGAGTTCGTGGCCTGATCCACCCGAACAATCGGCCTCGCTGAGGCCTCAGTTTTATTGGTGGTGTAGAAGTTGGAACAAGGACAGCAACCCTAATATGACACGAGAAAACAAATCACATATTGGATCGGCTGAGCCGGGTGATGGTCCGCGCCTAATAGCGAGAATGCCGGGCTTGTCGGCTCGAAATCTGGGCAAGCAATATCGCAGAAGACCGGTTCTGCGAAATGTCAGCCTAGATGTGCAGCGCGGCGAGGTCGTAGGATTGTTAGGACCTAACGGTGCTGGAAAGACGACCTGCTTCTATATCATTACAGGACTGATTGCTGCGGACTATGGAGAAATCATCCTGGATGGCCAAGATGTAGCCAATCTGCCGATGTACCGACGTTCGCGTCTTGGTGTTGGCTATTTGCCGCAGGAACCATCCATATTCAGAGGGCTCACAGTTGATCAGAATATTCGGGCGGTTCTCGAAATGATTGAACCGGACCGACACGTCCGCGAAACGATACTAGAAGACTTGCTCGCTGAATTTTCGATATCGCACCTTCGGCGCACCTCGACAATTACACTCTCGGGCGGGGAACGTCGGCGTGTGGAAATAGCTCGCGCATTGGCTACCCAGCCGCATTTTATTTTACTCGATGAGCCACTAGCAGGAATAGATCCTATCGCAGTACGCGATATTCGTGAACTTGTTACGCACCTAAAAGACAGGGGTATAGGTGTCTTGATCACAGATCATAACGTTCGGGAAACACTCGATATTGTCGACCGGGCATATATTCTGCACGATGGTCAGGTTTTGATGGAGGGGTCGCCCGACGAAATCGTTCAGAGTCAACGGGTGCGGGAGGTTTATCTCGGCGACCGGTTTAGTCTTTGAGGCTGTTGACCGGCTAGATGATGGCGATTTCACAACGCCTCGATCTGAGGCAATCCCAATCTCTGGTAATGACGCCGCAGCTGCAGCAGGCCATCAAGCTACTGCAATTGTCGAATATCGAATTGACGGAATTCGTTGAAGATGAACTAAGTCAAAATCCGATGCTTGAAAGAGACGATGGTGAGGCGGGCGAGATCGGGCAAGGAGATGTAACCAAGCCAGATGATGCTGTAAAGGCTAGTGACGACGAGTTTGACGATCTGGATTCGGTAGATATGACCGTTGGCGGAGATTTGCCGTCGTCGGACGACAAACCGCTCGATATGGACTATGAGAATGTATGGGACGACCAGCATCCGCGCGATGTATCAGACGAACTGCGCAGTGGGTTTGAGGCGTCCACCCCGATTGGGACAGGAGGCCGGAATGATTTCGGCGAAAGTCTCGGCGACTTTGAATCCACGTTAAGCGAAGAGCCTACCCTGCGGGAACACCTGACCGAGCAACTAACGCTCGATATCAAGGCTCCGGCGGAGCGGATGATTGGCATCCACCTTATTGATATGCTCGACGAATCTGGCTGGCTGGTTGGCAAAATCGAAGATGTTTCGGATTTGCTTGGTTGCGAAATAGAGCGCGTTCAAGCGGTTCTTGAACGGTTACAACAGTTTGATCCGCCGGGTGTCTTTGCGCGGGGGTTAAAGGAATGTTTAGCTTTGCAGTTACGAGATCTTGGACGCCTCGATCCAGCTATGGAAACACTGATTGAAAATTTAGAAATTTTGGGGCGGCGCGACAAAATTAATTTGCTAAAGGTTTGCCGAGTTAATGAAGAAGACCTTGCGGATATGGTTTCGGAAATTCGCGCTCTTGATCCAAAGCCAGCGAGCAATTTTCGGGAAGAAGCGTTGCAAAGCGTGACGCCAGACATATTGATGCAGCCCCATCCTGACGGAGGATGGCTCTTGGAACTTAATCAAGAGACACTCCCCCGCGTACTGGTCAATACCGATTACTTCACGACGATCAGCAAGGGTTTGAAGCGAAAAGAAGAAAAGGAGTATGTAAATGAGCGGTTTCAGACCGCGAATTGGCTGGTGAAATCACTGCATCAAAGAGCGACGACCATTTTGAAAGTGGCGGGTGAGATAGTAACCCAGCAGGATGCCTTTTTCCGCTATGGCGTCGAGCATTTGAAACCACTAATTCTGCGTGATATCGCCGAAGCGATAGAAATGCATGAGAGCACGGTTAGCCGGGTTACCACGAATAAATTCATGGCAACCCCACGGGGACTTTACGAGCTTAAGTATTTTTTTACCTCTGCGATTCAAAGTGTCTCGGGCGGAAACGCACATTCAGCAGAATCTGTGAAATTTAGGATAAAGGTTTTAATTGATAACGAGCCTCCAAAATCAATTTTGTCGGATGATAAGATTGTTGAGATCCTGCGTGAAGAAGGGATTGATATTGCTCGCAGAACGGTAGCGAAGTATCGGGAATCGATGCGAATCGGTTCATCGGTAGAACGCCGAAGGATGAAGGCGGGGTCGCTGTGAGATATATGTAATTCCATGATTTACATAGTGTAAACGCCTGTCTATTGACTCCTAATACTTCGCCTCCTATGAAGCTCATGATCTGAGTAGCCGCGATGGTAGGATTGATGGTGCGAATAGATTTTGAACAAAAGCGGATTTTACTAATTAATGACCGTTAAATAGATCGATGCGTGGAATTATGGAAATTGTTGATCTAATTACGCCGGAAAGCATCGTTGCGAAACTCCCGGCAACTTCCAAGAAACAGGCTTTGCAGGAACTAGCAAAGCGAGCCGCTAGTGTTGCGAATTTGAGTGAGCGCCTGATCTTTGACGCTTTGATCGAACGCGAACGACTTGGTACGACTGGAGTCGGGAACGGGATTGCTATCCCGCATGGCAAATTGCCGGGACTCGATCGTCTCCACGGAATATTTGCCCGACTTGAAAAGCCGATAGAATTTGAAGCGATCGACGAGCAACCGGTTGATCTAATATTTTTGCTGTTGGCGCCTGAATGCTCCGGTGCTGACCACTTAAAGGCATTGGCGCGCGTTTCACGCCTGATGCGGGATAGACGCACTTGCGAGAAGCTGCGAGGCTCGAAAAATCCCGATGCACTTTATGCCTTCTTAATCGAAACGACTACTGAGGCCGCAGCCTAACTCTAAATAATTTCAAATCAGTGCATGCAGACTCGCTCGAAGTTTTTTTGATCGTGTCTGCAATGTCGGTCTCATGGTCCGGGGCTACCCCGAGTAGTCGTCCATCACCTGCAACTCGCAGAAAGTGCTTTTTATTTCCCTGCATGAATTGCCTGGTATACTCGATCTCATCTGCACCAAGATGTGCAAAGTTGTATTCCGACAACTAAGGCACGTTCTAAGTGGGCTTGTGCTTGCTACCTTATTTGTTCCTCAGGGAGCAGTCGTAATCGGGAGGGTTCGGACCTGGGTCTCCGGTGGGGGCTTTTCGAGATCGATGTGCAGTAGGCCGCAATTAAGGTAGGCTTTGAGAATTTCGATGCCTTCTGCGAGGATGAAGTTACGCTCGAATTGTCGTGCTGCGATAAAGCGATGCAGGAAGTCGCGTGCTTCGTCACAATCATCTCGAGTGCCACCAATGAAAAACTGATTGTCTTCCAAATGGATGTGTAGTTCAAATTTGCTGAATCCGGTAACTGCCAACGTTATTCACAGCTGATTTTGCTAGTTTTCTCAATGTTGTACGGTGGATACCCCTCGGTCTGCATCTTTGTGCTGTTGTCGATGCGGCGCTCAAAGTCTTCAAAGCCCAACAAAAGAGGGCTATTGAAAAAAGGACAATCGTGCCATTTGCAATGCTCCTCCGCGTTGTGAGCATAATTTATTGCCTGCGTGACATCCGCCTGGGATTGCAGATGGTTCATTACAAGTTATGGGTCGAAGCTTTAATTATATGGTTTTGCGGATTGAGGAGGCCTTCTCACTTTCCCATAGATTTTGGTAATTGGCCCGCTCAGGGGGCTGTCGGTAGAATAGTTGCTGGTTAAGGCCACTTTTCGGGTTGAAAAATTCCACGACCCATTAGAAGTAACTACCTTGTTCCATCAATAAGGCGTGGACTGGGCAAAAAACCGGCGTAACTAAGTCTCTAAATGGCAACGTAAGGGCACGCTGTGCAGGAGATAAAACATGAGACCAATACGAATGTTTGCGGCGACTGGGATGCTTGGTTACGGCTATGCTGAAGAGTCAATTCAATGCGCACTTGCGATGGATCTCGATCTTATTGCCGCTGATGCGGGTTCGATGGATCCAGGGCCTTATTATCTGGGTGCGGGAACGGCATTCGTGTCACGCCCGGCGGCGAAGCGCGACCTGTCGCTGATGATGGAAGGCGGGGCTAAGAAGGGCGTACCCGTTTTTATTGGCTCTGCAGGCGGTGGCGGCGGTGATCCGCATGTGGATTGGTTGATGGAGATAGTGCGCGAGATTGCGGCCGAAAAGAACCTTCATCCAAAAGTTGCGGTGATACGCAGTGAGCAATCGAAGGATACACTCAAGGCGAAAGCAAGAGCCGGGAAGATTGCGCCACTTGGGCCGATTGGCGACCTTACCGAGGATCAGATTGAGGATTCGCATCGTGTGGTGGCAATGATGGGGCCGGAACCGTTTCAGAAAGCGCTTGAGGATGGGGCTGATGTGGTCATTGCAGGTCGTGCCAGTGATGCGGCGATTTATGCGGCGATCCCTTTGATGCGAGGGGCTGATGCAGGTCTCGCCTGGCATCTTGGCAAAATCATTGAATGTGGCGCTCAGGTGGCTGAGCCTCGTCTGGGCGGCGACGGCGTAATCGGTACGCTATATGACGATCATTTCACTGTCGAGCCGGGACATCCGGAAAAGCGTGTAACTCGCACCCGGGTTGCAGCTCACACTCTCTACGAAAACCCAAGCCCTTATCATCTCAAGGAGCCCACCGGCCTTGTCGATACTACGCATGCCGATTTCGCTCAACTCGATGAACGGACAGTTAAGGTAACGGGCAGCCGTTTTGAGCCGGCCAACCGCTATACGGTGAAACTGGAAGGGGTAAAATCGCTCGGTTATCGCACGGTTTCGATGGCCGGAACCCGCGACCCGATACTAATCGGACAAATCGAGAAGTACGTCGACGACTGCAAGGCGCGGGCGACATTCGAAGTCGGCCAGCTTAACATTGATCCGTCAACTTTTCGCATTAGCGTTCACGTTTACGGTAAGAACGCGACGATGGGCGCTATCGAGCCGGTTCAGGAGACGGCCGCGCATGAGCTGGGGCTCTTGGTCGATGTGATCGGCGATACGGAGGAAATATCCAAAGCGGTTTGTGCCAAGATGCGTTACATTCTTTTACACGGGGATTTCGAGGGTCGAATGTGCATTTCCGGCAATATGGCGATTCCCTTCTCGCCGTCAGACATGCCGGTAGGGCCGGTCTACGAATTTAGCGTCTGGCATGTGATGGAATGCGACCATCCGTTGGAAGCGGTACGCATGGAGATGGAGGCACTCTGATGGCAAAATTGAGAGAGATGGCAAAGGTCATCCGCTCGAAAAATGCAGGGGCATTGCAATTTACTCTCGATGTGATGTTCGAGGATGCAGAGACCTATGAAAAGGTCCGAGACAGTGGGGTCCTTGCGCCACGGAACTTAGCGCCGCTTTATGGGGTAACGGACAATGAAGTTGCGGTCATCCCTTTTGACGTAGCCTATGCGATTAAGGTTACGTTGCCGCGCAAAATTCCATCTGGCTCGCCAGGCGATACAGATATCTACGGTGCCCAACAACATGCACCATTGCTCGACCTTGAAGTAGTCGATTAGCGGAATTCGCTTAAATATTCGCTGATGGATCTGTCAGATGGGATCATTTCGATATTAGCGAGAATGTGTTAGTTTATAAGGATCGGACACGTTTTATAATGCTGATAGGCGAGGAAACTGCGGGCATGCGCCTCTCAATGTATCGGGGTCTGGTGAAGGCGGTGTGGAAAGGTCTTATTGTTAATGATATTAAACGTACCCTCGGTTTGCCTGCGTCCGCCTTATCCAGCCTGTTGGCCAGCGTTTGGTTGGTAAGTCATTATCGGCGGGCCAGAGAGATTTATTATGATTTTGATTTTTTCGAGATGCCGCCATTAATCAGTTTCCTCATCGAGGAATGTTCTGCCAGAGTTATTTTGGAACAAGACGATTGGCAGAGCGCCGCTTAGCGCAGATGGAGAAGAACAATGTCGGATATTGCGATCCACCTTAAAAACGCGGCCGGTGTTGGCCGAAGAATTGAAAAAGCTTGGTTGGTCGTTGTCGCCATCTTTTTGGGGTTGGCGATTTTCCTACCTCTGCAGGCGGAAGCGAGTTTGGATTTTGTCGCAAAGGCTTTCTCAGGCATGGCACCGTTCCTGGCGGTTGCTATTATGGCTGCGGCGTATGCCCGTTCGACCGGTGCGGACAATCTAATTGCGAAAGCGTTTCAAGGGCATTTGTCGGGAATGATCGTTTTTGCTGCCTTGTTCGGCGGGTTGTCGCCGTTCTGTTCTTGCGGCGTTATTCCTTTGATTGCGGCCTTGCTCGCGATGGGCGTTCCAGTGCCGGCCGTCATGGCGTTCTGGCTCGCCTCGCCCCTTATGGACCCAACAATGTTCGTGTTGACCGTAGGAACCCTTGGTGTTGATTTCGCTGTCGCCAAGACGATGGCGGCTATCGGGATTGGCATGATAGGCGGTTTTACAACTGCGGCTCTAATGATGCGTGGTGTGTTTGCATTGTCTCTACGTGAAGATGCTGGCGGCTGCGGCGGTTGCGGCGCGCCGACGATTGACCCAAACGCGGAGGTCATTTGGAAATTCTGGAAAGAAGGGGACCGCCGCCAGAAGTTTTACCGGGAATCAGGTGCGACGGCCTTGTTTTTACTAAAATGGTTGACCCTCGCGTTCCTGTTGGAAAGTCTGATGATTGTCTACATCTCGGCCGACCAGATTGCAGCCGTTCTTGGGCAGGGCAATGCGTGGGCTATCCCGCTTGCCACGATCGTGGGCGTACCGGCTTATTTGAATGGTTATGCCGCCCTGCCGCTTGTTGCCGGATTGATAGAACTTGGCACTGCGCCTGGCGCGGGAATGGCTTTCCTGATCGCTGGTGGCGTGACAAGTATCCCGGCTGCAATCGCGGTGTACGCATTAGTCCGCAAGCCCCTTTTTCTATGTTACATCGCCTTGTCGCTGACAGGCGGAATGCTGTCCGGTATTCTCTTCCAGGTCTACGCGGGATAAGCCTGAACGTGGAGCGATGCGACAAAGCGGCTGGAATTTTTGCCGCAGTCCGAACACAATCTCGATCAGACGCTTCTGCAGCGCCTCTGCATTGAATTTTGTTTTCATTTTTGCGCGGCAATCGAAATACGCGGTGCGCTTTCGGGGGTGTATTGTGTTGTTTGATTGACTTGGCAGTGTTGGCTTTGGTCTACATATTATCCTCATGACGCATTACGAACGCATTTCAGTCAATCTTGTGACACCCGCGGTCGGTGCGGAGCTTGGTGGTGTTAATATAGCCGCCGGTGTCGATGATGATACACTGCGTGAAATCCATGCCGCCTTGATGGCGCATGGCGTTGTTTTTTTTCGGGATCAGGATATTACGCCAGCGCAGCAACGCGACTTTGCAGCTAAGTTTGGCAGGTTGCGACTTGCAAAACGCTCTGCATTTCTCGTGGAGGAAGGCGTGCCGGAAATGCACGTTTTGATCAATGACCACGAGCGGCCACCAAACGTAAACCATTATCATTCGGATGGTATTTTCAGGGCAGAGCCAGAGTTCGCCTCGATTTTGCGTGCTGTAGAAGTGCCCGAGACGGGTGGGGATACGATCTTTGTGGGTCTGGGCGCCGCCTACGATGCACTGTCTGATGATATGAAGGCTTATCTTGAGGACAAGTATGCCATGCATGACTTCATGAAACTGCACGGTAGCCCGAAGAAGTTTCGTAGTTGGGACGGTGACAATTGGAAACGCATGGAGGCTTCTCGTGCTGCCAATCCTCCGATCACGCATCCTGTGATTAAAGTTCACCCGGTTACGAAGAGGAAGAGCCTGTACATTTCGGAAAGTTTCACGGCGAGTATTCTCGGTGTAAGTGAGGATGAAAGTCGGGGTTTGCTGAATATGTTAAATCGGCATTGCGCCCGGCCGGATTTTCAATGTCGCTTTCACTGGCGTCCAAATTCGGTCGCTCTTTGGGATAACCGTTCGACGAGTCATTATGCCTGCGCTGATTATTGGCCGGAAAGACGGTTAATGAACCGTGTGACGATCGAGACGGATGAGCTGGGCACTGCCGCGGCGGAAGCCGCCGAGTAAATTAATCATCTAACTTACCGAAGGTAGCTGGCCGTTTTTCAAGAAATGCTCTCATACCTTCACGCGCATCGTCACTCAAGAATAGCCGGCGCTGCGTCTTATACTCGTACGACAATGTCTCCGGCAGAGTGCTTTCAATGCTTCGATAGACGCCTTCCTTGATGGCGGCAAGGGTCTCAGGTGGCCCATTGGCGAGACGGCGTGCGAGTTTCTTAACCGCGTCCCAAAACGAGTCGTGTGTCACCATCTGGTTGACCAGGCCAAGGCGGTGTGCTTCCGCAGTATCGATCCGATCGCCTAGCATCATCAATTCCATGGCTTTTGCCGTGCCGACGAGCTTGCTGAGAAAATCCAAGCCGCCCCAATCGGGTATCAGACCGATCTTCACGAAACTTTCGGCAAAAACCGCTTTGTCGCTGGCAATCCGCATGTCGCAAGCTAGTGCCAAGTTCATTCCGCCTCCAGCTGCCGGGCCGTTTATCGCTGCCAGCACTGGTTGCGGCATGCGGCGGATTTGTTGGATTACCTGACCGGCAATATTCATTCGTGCCTCTACGATCGACAGGTTGTTATTTTCTTGCAGCTTAGCCATGCTGGCGATATCGCCGCCGGCCGAGAACGCTGAGCCTGCCCCGGTAATAACGATACAACGGACATCACGATTGTGCTCACATTCTTCGAGGCGTCCGAACAAAGCTTCCCGCATGCCATCCTCAAACGCGTTCATCACTTCGGGTCGATTGAGCGTAAGAATTGCAATTCCATCCGAAAGCTCGAAGAGTAGTCTGTCTTCTGCCATGTGTTTCCCTCTTTTATAAAACGAGATAGGCGTGACATGCATCATGTCACGCAAAAGGAAAAAGCCCTATATTGTTTGGTAGTAATTAAGGGAGAAGATGATGACCGGTATTCGGATGAGGCCCATACGTGGCGCGAGTGTTTGGACCGGCGAACAATTAAAGCAAGAACATTCTTGGGAATACCACTTGAACGATGCCGATTGCAATGCTTTGGCATCGGCGCTCCAGGGCGTTGCCGGTATACAATTAGAACGTATCACGAAAGAGAATTTTCCACTACCTGGTCTTAGCGCACGATTACGCCGGCTTTCTCGTGATCTTGGCGATGGTCGTGGCTTTGCCCTGGTGCGTGGCTTTCCGGTCGATGGATATAGGTACGATGAAATCGAGCGAATGTACTGGGGGTTCTGTAGTCATCTCGGCAAAGGTCTGACGCAAAATGGAGATGCCACTTTTATTCATTACGTCACTGATGGGAAACTTCGCCCGAGCCAAGGCCGACGTGGTGTTGGGTTTCCCCGCGAATCAAAATTGCATATCGACCTTACGGACGTTGTCTCGCTGCTGTGTGTTCAACAGGCGCCCGACGATCCACCGAGCCGGGTCGCTAGCTCAACGGCAGTTTACAATGAAGTTCTCAGACGGGATGCGTCGGTCTTACCCCGGCTTTACGAAGGCTTTGAGTGGGACCGAATGGATGAACATGGTCCGCACGAAACACCAACCACCGGTTATAAAGTTCCTTTGTTCAGTGAAAAAGACGGCGTCATTTCATGTCAATACAATCGCAACTGGATCAACAATGCAGCCGAACGCAGTGGTAATTCATTAACCACGGAAGAGAATGCGACCTTTGATCTATTAGATGAAATCGCTGCTGAAATATGTCTCGAATTCCCGTTCAGCAAGGGTGATATTCAGTTCTGCAATAATTACACTGTCCTGCACGGGCGAGCCGCTCATGCGGTGGTGGAAGATGAAACCTTAAAGCGCGTCCTGATGCGTATTTGGCTGGATTTTCCCGGCGATATTCGAGCGTTCGTCGACCAGTCACTGATCCGCTACGGCAACGGGCGTCATGGACAGGTTGGTTGGACTGCAGCGGAGATGTTGGCAGGTAAAAATACGGCACCCCGTCCTCGCCGGTACGATGGTGCCCTTGAAGTGTAAAGGAGTGGAGAATGAAGATTGGCGTTTCGCTGCCCGTGCGCGAACTTGGTGACGATATCGATCTGATTGTTGAGTTTGCTCAGGCGGCAGAACAGTTGGGCCTTACGCACTTGCGGGTACCTGAACAGGTCTATAGGAGCGGCAGTGGACCGTTGCATGAATCAATGACCATAATGACCTACATCGCGGCGGTTACAAGCGAGATAGAGCTTGTACCGTCCGTCATAATGTTGCCGGCTCGCCCAACAGTCTTGGTGGCGAAACAAGCCGCGACGCTTGATAATCTCTCCGGTGGCCGCCTGCGCCTTGGTATTGGTGTCGGTAAGAACCTGGAAGAATACACGGCTCTTGGGGCCGACTTCCACACACGAGGCCAACGATGCGAGGAGCAGATAGACCTTCTCAGACGATTGTGGACGGAAGAGACGGTGGATTTCGAAGGTGAGTACGACAGCTTTTCGGGTGCCGGTATTAACCCACTACCAATCCAACAACCGATCCCGATGTGGATCGGGGCGGCAGGTCTCCCCATCCAGCGTATTCGCCGGCGCATTGGGCGGCAGGCCGATGGCTGGTTTAACCTTTGCTCGCCAGAGGAGTTTCCTAGCCTTCGCGATGATATTCGCCGAGAAGCGGAGGCGGCGGGCCGAGATCCAAACAGTCTTGGGGTAGAGGCCGGTGTCGCGGTCGTTGGTCCACGCGAAGCCGAGTGGAAGGCTCGAGTTGCCGGCTGGCGCGAGATTGGTTTGACGCACCTTTGTCTTCGCACGCTGGGTGGCGGGCTTGAGAAGCGGCAACATATCGAGAAACTCCATCAAGCAGTGATGGAGCTTCCGTCGATCTAGGCTGCCTTAAATCGGATCATTAGGCTGGAGAGACCGCGGAGAACGAGAGAATCCCGCCAAATGGGTGGGCTATTTCCTAATTCGATGGCACGCATCCGTTTCATCATCGCGGCTAGTGCGAAGCGGCTTTCCATCCGCGCGAGTGGGGCCCCAACGCAAAAATGAATTCCGTAACCAAAAGCGATGTGGCGGTTGTTTTCACGGGTGATGTCGAGGCAATCTGGGTTGTTGAATTGCCGCGGGTCGCGGTTCGCTGCATTTAACATACAGTAGACCCGCTGGCCACGCTGGAGTTTTCTGCCGCCGATCTCCATGTCTTCCAATACACTCCGCGCTAGGGAACCGACCGGCCCGTCGTAGCGCAGAATTTCTTCGACCGCATTCTTCGCCAAGTCCGGATGCTCCGTAAAGAGACGCAATTGCTCCGGATTGCGCAAAAGGGCGATAAGTCCGTTTCCGAGCAGGTTAGTCGTTGTTTCGTGTCCGGCAAATAGTAACAGGACAGCGTTCGATATCAGTTCCGCAAGTGACAGCGTATCCCCGTCTTCTTCTGCCGCCATCATGTGGTCAATTACGGTAACGTCTTTCGCAGCCGGGGGATGGGTACGGCGCATCTCGATGGTCGTGGCGAAATAGTCAGTCAACGCGATGGCACTGGCCTCTGCGAGCCGGACTTTGTTCGGAGTGTCTGTAGCGCTGCCCACGAAAGTGGCCAAATCCTCCGACCATGCTCTAAATTGCTCGACATCCGATTCGGGCACGCCAAGCATTTCCGCGATCACCGTTGCCGGCAGGTGGTAGGCGAAGGAATTAATAAAATCAATCTCTTCACCATTTGCACCCTTTGCTATTAATTGATCTATCATTCGCTCGACGATCGCCTGGACCCGTGGGCGGAAATTGATTAGCGCGGTCGAGGTGAAGCCGTGATTAAGCAGCTTTCGCATTCTTGTGTGGTCCGGAGGATCCATAAAGACAGACCATCTTTGCAGCATCGGTCCGACGGTCTGTACTTTCAGACGTTCACTTAGCGAAATGCGCTCAAGATAAGGCGTGATCCGGTCGGCCGATAAACGCGGGTCATTCAGGCTTGGCCGAACATCTTCGTACCGGGTCAATATCCATGATCGTAGCGCATTACTGTAGTGAACCGGGTCATTATCTTGCAAATATTTGTATGCCGGGTAAGGATCTTCGATCACAGCTTTATCATAGGGATCGAAATCGAAAGGCATTTGTGGAGCTCCTTTTGAGAACATATTAAAGGGAACAACGAGCGCGGCAAGCATCTGCCGCAGTAAGGCTGGAGGTGATTCCATGAAAGTTCGGCGCATCGGGAAAACGTTTTTCGCTGAAGTCGAAGGTCTCGATATTTCGAAAGGCTTCGATGATGCAAGTTGGAAAGTTCTCTATGACATGTATCTCGAACACCAGGTTTTGTTATTTCACTGTCAGTCCCTGAATGCGGCTCAGTTTTATGCCTTGGGCCAGCGGTTTGGCCCGGTCGAGCCACATACCGTCTCAATGTATCATCATCATGAATTCAAAGGGATCACCGTCCTTTCGAACCGAACCGAGATGGGTCGGCCGAAAGGGATACGTGATGCCGGCTCTAGCTGGCATTCGGATTACTCCTATAAGCCAGTGCCAGCCAATGCGACAATGCTTTACGCCTTGGAGATTCCTGAGGAAGGCGGCGATACGATTTTTGCGGACCTCGCCGCCGCTTACGATGCGTTAACACCGGAGAAACAAATGCAGCTGGAAGGATTGAGGGTGCGCCAGCAGTATCGTTGGTCTCGCAACAGAGAACACGCCGAGGCGCGGTGGAACCTTTTGAACGAGACGGAACGTGAAAAGACGCCTGAAGTTACACATCCGCTGGTGCGAACTCATCCAGAAACTGGGCGCAAAGGCCTCTTTATTTCTAATGCGGTTAGTACCGGGATCAAGGATATCCTCAATATGGCGCCGGATGCGAGCCGATCACTGATCGATGAGCTCTTTATACATACGGATAATCCTCGATTTCACTTTCGCCATAAATGGCGAGTTGGTGACTTGTTGATCTGGGATAACCGCACCCTGATGCACAAGGCGACCACGGACGTTTTGCCGCCAGATAAGTTCCGCACCCTTTACCGCATTAATACCACGGGAACAAAACCAGATTGACCGTCGTTCCGCCTAAACCTCTCTCCTTGAGCGATTAAAGGGAACCCGCACCGACGGTGGTAGGACTTTGAGATGGCGGTAGATTTTTTATTTGCGGGCGAGAATCTATTGCAAATAGATTGCTGCTATGGTCGAGCGAGTCTGCTCCATCCGGACATAACGCGATTATGCTGGTGGCAAACAGAAACGCCTGAGATATAAAAATTCAAAGGTCATGTTTAAACACCGTCGTCGACTTCGACGCCAAGTGTGTTGAGGGCCATAGCTAAAAGGGCGTAGTTGCCGGCAGTGAAAATGATGTCGATAATCTGCTGCTCTTTGAAATGTTTTACTAACGCATTCCAATTTTTATCGCTTAGGTTTTTTTCATCCAAAACTTCGTCAACGGCGATCAGCAGAGCTTTTTCGGCCTCAGTCCAACCGGACGCACCGCCGCCGTCTTTGACACGGTTAACCTCTTCCTGTGTTAGACCCGCCTCAAGGGCGATACGATTGTGCTGCGCCCATTCGTACTCAGAGTGACTCAGCCAGCCGGCACGGAGTATAACTAACTCGCGGTCGCGTGGCGTCAGACTTGACTTCAACAGGCAATGATTGGCGAACACCATCCAGCGCTTTAAAAGTTTTGGATGACGCCCGAGGGTGGTGAAAATATTGAAGACACGGCCGAAGGTCTTGATGGTCGGATTGAACATCTCGCGCATCTCATCGGTCCATTGATCTTCGGGCAAGGGGGTCATGCGCGGCGCTTTGGATTCATTCACGAGGAAACTCCTAAAAAATGAAATTTTAATTAAGACGTTTGGATTTTTGTAAACGCTCGCTCTCAGTCTTTAGCTGTCCGCAGGCTGCGAGGATGTCTCGACCGCGCGGATTGCGTATAGTAGCTACATAACCCGCTTTTTCGACGATACGAGCAAATTTTTTGATTGCGTCTGGATGTGAACACTCGAATGTGCTGCCGGGCCACGGGTTGAATGGGATCATATTGACCTTGGCTGGAATACCCTTGATTAGGCGACACAACTCCCGCGCGTCCGCTTCGGAATCGTTGACGCCGTCCAGCATGACGTATTCGAATGTGATGCGCCGTGCGTTTTGCGCAGGCGGATATGCACGGCAAGCAGCAAGTAACTCCTTAATTGGCCATTTCTTATTGATGGGGACGAGCTTGTCTCGCACATCGTCTGTTACGGCGTGCAGTGAAATTGCGAGCATAACGCCAAGCTCAGCCCCACACTTCTCGATCATCGGCACAATACCGGATGTGGACAGAGTTATGCGGCGTTTCGAGATGGCGACGCCGGTTCCGTCCATCACAATCTTCAGTGCTTTCTTAACATTTTCGTAATTATAAAGTGGCTCACCCATACCCATCATCACAATATTTGTGATGCGTTTTTCTTCGTTGGGTGATGGCCATCCCTCTAAATGGTCTCGCGCCAGCATGACTTGGCCGACGATTTCACCAACGTCTAAGTTACGCACTAAACGCTGCGTTCCCGTGTGGCAGAACGCACAAGTCAAGGTGCAGCCAACCTGGCTCGAGACGCAAAGTGTGCCGCGATCGGTTTCCGGGATATGGACAGTCTCCGCCGCGTTGCCATCTTCGAACCCAAGGAGCCACTTCCGCGTGCCGTCAATGGATTTTTGGTCTGATCTGATGCCAGGTCGACTGATCCGGAATAACTTTTTTAAGCGTGAACGCAGTTCCTTCGATAGGTTAGTCATAGCCTCGAAGTCAACCGCACCCTTTGCATAGATCCAGCTGTAAACCTGGTCAGCGCGGTAGCGCTCGACATCGAGTGTAGCAAGTGCCGCAGAAACCTCAGCACGAGACAGGCCGATTAAGTTAGTGCGTTTATCTACCCCGGAAGGTTTCGGCGTTGAATCTATATCGATTGTGGCGGTTGGCTCACTCATAAGTTGGGGTATACGGCAGAAGCATAGTTGTAGCCAAGGGAGAACCGCACTCAGCTATGAAAACTTTTTAGCCGTATATCACTGTTTAATTTATAAATTCGATTGCAATTCAGGCGACTGTTATGGACTTTCTGAAAGTCTACCCAACAAAATGCAGATGGTGAAATTGGAGGCAATGCCCTTATTAGATATGGATATCCAAGTTACAACAGGTGTTGGATATCAACGCAGTTGTATTAATCAGCGAGACTTCTTTTTCCTGACGCCGCATTTTTTGTTCATTGTTGCATACGCTTTAGAAAAGCCTTTGAGCGAGAATATGTCGGTGGTTTTTGTACCTCGGCTCGATGTTCCTCTGACAGTCATCCTCATGCCGGCTTGCATGGCTCTAACCATTTTGGAGTCGTCGGATGGTTTTCGGTTCCAGGCCGTACTCCCATCGGTGAACATCAAAAAGGTTGTTTTTTTTATCTTAACACTAAGCGCGCTTTGTTTTTTGAATTTATATCCGATAGAGATACTAATTTCATCGAGCCGTTTTTCGGCCGGTTGTTGCGTCACGTATGCATATACTTCGCCCCGGCGTTTATAGTTACCCTTGGACTTTTCGGGTTGGCTCCACATTAGGCAAACTTTGCTGCGGCCTTCAACGTAAGTTTGTACGTGCCACTTGCCAAATGTTCCTACTAAATTTGGCTTGGCTTGGGCGAGGACCGGTAGAAACAAGAGGATTGTGAATACCGAAATGACTAGGGGAGCTATTTTCATGATCCTTAAATACGAAAAGGCGCCGCCTGGTTCAAGCGACGGAATTTTTTCCGTTGATCATAGCCAATGACAATGTTGTGGGATGCTCTAGTCTCGTTCCGTAGGTTTATTTTTACATGGCGACGTTTAAGTCGTCGGTTGGGGAGAGTGCACTGTGCCAATTGGTGGGTCTAGGCAGTGACCGCAGTAATTTTGACCGACGCAGGGCTGGGTGCTAGGCGCTATTGGATCCTTGCCACAGTTACCTTGGCGACGATGCTCTTCGCTATGACCGTAACAATTTCCTACGTCGTGTTGCCGCAGATGCAGGGTTCATTATCGGCGACCCAAGATCAAATTGCTTGGACGGTGACGTTTAATCTGGTTGCGACAGCGATGGGAACCCCAGCATCCGGATGGCTTGCTAACCGTTTTGGAAGGCGCGCCTTGATGATTTGGTGCGTGACGGGCTTCTCCGTTGCTTCGCTATTGTGCGGTACGGCGACGACACTGGAAGAGCTAATCCTTTACCGCGTTTTACAAGGTATATTGGGGGCTCCAATCACGCCACTTTCGCAAGCGATTATTCTCAGTTCATTTGAAAGGCGGCAGCATACTCTGGCAACTGCAATATGGGGAATTGGCGTTGTTTGTGGGCCGATTGTGGGGCCGACGATCGGTGGCTTCGTGGCCGAAGCTTACAACTGGCGTTGGGTTTTCTTCATGACCTTTCCGATCTGCGTAATATCAATTTTGACAATTTTTATTTTTATTACCGATCGACAACGGAATGCAGCGATCCGTCTGGATTGGACTGGGTTTTTGGCACTCACCATCGCCGTCGCCAGTTTCCAACTGATGATCGATCGAGGTGAGCGTTTGGACTGGTTTGATTCACGCGAAATTATCTTCGAGGCCTGTTTGGCCGGTGTCTGTTTATATCTATTTATCGTTCACAGTCTGACGGCTTCTCGTCCCTTTCTCGACCCAAAACTCCTTTTGGACCGAAACTTCGCAATTGGTCTTTTTTTCGCATTCGCATTCGGTGGCCTGGCTTTCGTTCCAATGGTTTTGCTGCCAACGATGTTACAAGACCTCCAAGGGTTTCCCGACTCCATAATTGGTATTGTTCTCGCGTCACGTGGTATGGGCAGCATGGTCGGAAGCGTTGCGCTCGCACTCCTGACGCGCCTGGAGCCCCGGATCGGGCTTGCAATTGGCTTTGGAAGCCAATCGATAAGTGGTCTTATGATGGCACAATTTGACATGAATGTCAGTGTGTTGGAGGTTATGTTGACGAGTGCGTTCCAGGGATTCGGTAATAGTTTCCTGTGGGCGCCACTTACGGTTATTGCTTTTGGAACCCTATCAACCGACAAACTGGGCGAGGCTACCGCTGTCTTTCACCTCATTCGGAACCTTGGAAGCGCGATCATCATCTCTGTCTGCGTCGGTGTGGTAATCCTTTCAACTGGTGTAAACTACAGTGTTCTCTCAGAGCATCTTTCGCTTTTCAATGAGGCCTTCTCCTTATCCGCTATTAGTGGCGGCTGGACACTCAACACACCAAGCGGTCTCGCGCAATTG
>CEUQ01018241.1_pt1 | contig 43233 bp, 43 predicted proteins | sample 361491 | NCBI WGS metagenome assembly CEUQ01 (sample SAMEA2622796, study PRJEB7988) | marine metagenome | biome: marine biome (ENVO:00000447); feature: marine epipelagic mixed layer (ENVO:xxxxxxxxx); material: "saline water (ENVO:00002010), including plankton (ENVO:xxxxxxxx)" | depth 120 m | reverse complement strand
GCTCCAATTACGCTTTTATTTAATTCATTAGTATTAATTTTCTTTTCATTGATTATTTTTTTTGCTGTATCAAACATAGATTTTTTATCAGATAGACTCTTTTGGACTTCCCAACGTTCATTTTGCTTTATATCCAGACTTGATTGCATTTTATTTAATTGATTATCAATATCATTAAACTCACTCTGCTTTTGTTTGAATTCAATTAAACAAGAATCGATTTTAGGTTTCAACATCTTGATTGATTTTTGATAACCTGAAAGGTGACTATGAAGTTCTTTAGATTTTTGAGTATTCTTTTCTTCCTCTGCAGATAAACGATCTAAAGAAATCTGCGAAGATCGCAATTGTTCTTTCCAGATTATAATATCGCTTTGTAAAGATTCCCTTTTTTGATTATAGTCAGCTAACTGCTCCCTATATTTATCCAGTTCATCTTGCTGCGCTTTATATACTGATTGTAATGAAATTAATTTCTTTTCTATTTCAGATTCTTCAGATTTATTTGAATTTCTCAAATGATTTAATTCTGCAATGCGATCTTTTAATGGTATTAAATCTGACTTATATGCATGGGTTTGTAAAAATGCCAAAGAAATCTCTTTTGTCTTCAAATCATCTAATAATTTTGAATGACGTTCAAAACGTTTTAGTTGTAATGAAAGAGACTTTACTTTTGCCTCTATTTCTAAGATTAAATCATTTACTCTATGTAAATCAGAACGCGTAGATTCAAATTTTCTTAAAGTAGACTTTTTTTGCATTTTATATTTATTTATGCCAGATGCTTCTTCGAACATTCTTCTTCTATCATCACCAGTTTCAGATAAAATCTGTTCTATCATTTTTAATTCAATTACAGAATAAGCATCTGACCCCATTCCAGTGTCAATAAATAAGTCATGTATATCTTTCAATCTGCATGGAGTTCGATTCATAAAATATTCACTTTCACCACTTCTATAAAGCCTTCTTCCAATTTCAATATCATTATACTCCAAAGGAAGTTTCCCTTTATTGTTATGTACAGTTAATGATACTTCACATACGCTTAATGGCTTTACATTTTTCGCACCGTTGAAAATAATATCTTCCATTTTACCACTTCTAAGAATGCTATGTTTTTGTTCGCCAAGAACCCATCGAATAGCATCTACAATATTTGTTTTACCGCACCCATTAGGCCCTACAATTGCTGTTATCCCTTCACCAAAATGTACGATGTCCTTTTTTGCAAAGGACTTAAAACCATGCATTGTTAATTCTGATATATACATTCCGAGGTATTGTGGACTATAATTTTAATCAATATCCGTCGTGAAAACTATTATTTTTAATATAATTTTACCCTGGAGGCCAACTTAATTGTCTGCCTCCTAATAAATGAAGATGAATATGAAATACAGTTTGCCCTCCATCGCCATTGCAATTAAATACAGTCCTAAATCCACTCTTATTAATATTTTCCATCTCAGCTAATTCTTTTGCTTTTAAAAATAACTCTCCAACCAACATGGAATCAGCCGGATCTAAATCATTAATTGTTGATATATGCTTTTTAGGTATAATAAGAATATGCGTGGGAGCCTGTGGATTAATATCCCTAAATGCGATAATTGAATCATTCTCTAATAATTTATCACAAGGGACAGTATTATTTACAATGTTACAAAACAAACAATTATCCATTTTTTTATTCTCCTGTTAAAAGTTGACTAATTATAGATACCGCTGATACAACTGCGCTTTCAGTTCTTAAGCGACGATTACCTAATGATATAAATAAAGAATTGTATTTTTTAAGCATTAAAATCTCACTATTAGTAAAGCCTCCTTCAGGACCAATTATCAAAGATATCTTATCGCATTCTTTTGGCAGGGAATTTTTCAGTTCAAGAATATTTTTAGAATTTTGTAAACATACAATTATTGGAATATTAATTTGATCAGCAAGCCAATTTAATAAAGACTGGGGTTCATAAATATTTGGAATCATTGAGCGAGCGCATTGCTTAGCTGAAGACTTTATAATTGATTTATATCTTTTAATATTGAATGAGCGTTTAATAGATCTATCCATTTCAATGGGAAAGATATTAGCTACACCACACTCAGTTGATTTTTCAATCGCCCATTGCATTCTTGATGGTTTTATGAGCCCAACAGCAAGGTTAATTTCACATAAAGGCTCTCCAAATCCTGGAAATTCTTCAGTGATCGTTCCTGAAACTTTGTCTTTTGAAATTTTCTCTATATTGGCTTTATATGCAACGCCTTCGCCATTAATTAAATAGATGTTATCGTATAATTTTAATCTTAAAACATTAATAATATGATGTGATTCAATTTCATCCAAAAAAAAATGATTGTTATCTATATTATTAGGATTTACAAAAAAAGATCGAAAGTCAGACAAGAACTATTTCTTCCAGTTAAAACCAAACCGAACTAATGCGCCACTATATTTATTCCTACCATCAATTTTTTGCGGCATAGGCAACTCATCATAGCCAACTCTTACTGTAAGTATAGTATTGTTAGAATTAATAATATCAGCCCCTATGCCAAAAAAACCTCCCCAGGAACGATAATATTCAACTTTATCATACCACTTTTCCTTAAAAGACCCATTTTCTGCTCCGTCCAATATAAAGATTGGCCCGAATTTTATATTGATAAATGGTGAAAAATTATTTGCGATCTTACCAACAAATGGATAGTATTTCAATCCAGAGAATAAAGGAAGTAGTAATAAATTTATATTGTTAAACTTATATGCTCTACCCGTATAATAATCTTGCATAATTATTTCGTCAGGGTGCTTGGCATCAAAAACTCTTATTTCACCAATGAAATATAATTTTTTATTTTTAAACCATGTTCGGTTATAAGATAAGCCTGATCCGCTTTCACCAACATCTAATCCAAATCCACTATAACTAAATGATGAAAATTCTTGCCCAAAAAGATAAGTGATAAAAAATGTTATAATTATTATTTGTCTCAATTTTTTAATTCCTTTAATGACTGGAGTTTATTCCAAGTATTTTTATTAGCTAAGAGCCTACTTACAGGTTTATGATTAATAATATTTGACTCAAAGATTTCATCTACATCATGTAACTGAACATTAGTATACCATGCGCCATCAGGGTAAATTACAACAACTGGACCTAACTCACACACATCTAAGCAACCACTTTTATTTGCGCGCACGATTCCTTTCAATCCATGTTTATTGATTAATTTTACAAATCTCATTCTTATTTCCATACCTCCACATTTAGCACAGCTTTCACGTTCATTTCTACCAACCCTTTCATTTACACAAATGAAAATATGTTTTTCATACTTATTCAAGGAACAAGAATTACCTTCCCAAATTGGTTACTATCTTCAATATATTTATGCGCATCAGATATATTATCCAAAGAAAATACTTTATCAATAACTGGAGTAACTGAACCATCAGCGATAAGATTCATTACCTCCTTTAAAGCTGAAAGTGTTCCCATCGTAGAACCTAGGATAGACTGTTGTTTAAAAAATATATATCGTAAATCTATACTAACTTTTGGCCCAGTAGTTGAACCGCAGGTTACTAATCTGCCAAATTTACTTAATATTTTCATAGAAGTACTCCATGTCTCTAGCCCTGAATGTTCAAAAATTATATTTACACCTTTTCCATTCGTATAATCTTTAACTAACGAAACAATATCATCTTTATAATGGTTTAAACTTAAATCTGCACCAATTTTATTAGCATATTCACATTTTTTCTTTGATCCCCCTGTCGCTATTACTTTACAACCAAATGATTTGGCAATTTGTAAGCCAAATGATCCAACACCTGAACTTGCGCCCCAAATAAAGACAATATCAGATTCTTTTAACATAGCTCGATTTATTAGCATTTGATACGCTGTTTGACCAGCAAGAGGAAATGAAGCAGCGCATTCAAAACTCATTTTTTTCGGTTTATTAATCAAATTTCTTTGATTCAAGGCTATAAATTCACAATTAGTTCCATTAGTTGTTTCACCAAGTATGCCAATTGATGAACATTGATTTTCTTGATTATTTAAACAGGATGGACAATTACCGCAGAATAATAATGGGTTAATAATAACTTCATCTCCAATGCTAAATTTATTTACATTTTTTCCAACTTTAACAACTATACCCGCTCCATCACTCCCAATAATCATAGGTAAAGAAATACCAGGTATTCCTTTACGTACCCAAATATCAAGATGATTTATTGCTGCTGCTTTTATTTCAACTAAAACTTGATTGTCATTTATATCGGGCAGTGGAACTTTCTCATAAATCAATACCTTTTCATCACCATGATCATGTATTCTAACTGCATTCATAAAATTATGCCTTTGTCTAAATCAAGAGATAAGCTAATTCTTTTTTGAAAAAAGATGATAATCCAAACTTATTTTCCCTGGACCAGAAATAGATAATACAAGCATAACAAAAAAATACATCAAAGCCAATTCAGGAAACTTACCATCAACAATATGATTAACAGAAGCGACAAGCATAGTAAATAATAATAAAAATGCAGCAGGACGAGTAAATAATCCAAGAATAACAAAAACCATACCCACAGATTCAGATAAAGAAGCCATAAACCCAAAAAAAGTATTCAAAAATTCTAATCCGATAAAGTCTGTTAAAGCTGATCCAAGACTATTCCATTTTTCATAACCGGCTATAATCTTATTCCATCCATGCTTATAAATCATCATAATACTAGGAATAAAACGCAATAATAATAATGAATAGGAAAAGTGCAACCTTATTGGATATAAAAACGACGTAAATTTTTCTAACCTATTCATGATTTCTTATCAATATCTTCATAGTCTGCATCTTGTATATCCAAATTCTTATAAGAGTTTTTAATATTATGAGGTGATTTCACATTAGATTTTTTAATACTTATTTTGGATATATATCTAAAACATTGTATTAACAAATAAACAAAAATAGCACTTAAAATAATTTGCATTCTTTTTAGATACTGGCGCTAGGATTGAAAAATTTAGTTCCTGAGACTGGTTGATTAATATAATCAATGACTTGATCAAGATCGTCAGCATTATTAACAAAATCAATATTATTAGTATTTATTATTACTAAAGGGGTATCATTATATCGAAAGAAATACTCAGTATATATATCGTTAAGAGCATTAATATAGTCGAAAGAAATATTATTCTCAAAATTTCGACCCCTCTTTTCGATATTCTTCATTAAAGTGGATGTATCTGCTTGAAGATAAATAATTAAATCAGGGTTTATAATATTTCGCTCCATCATATTAGCTATACTATCATATAAGTTCATTTCTTTTTCATCAAGATTTAACGATGCAAATAATCGATCCTTAATAAACATATAATCAGATATAATAATATTATGAAACATATCTACCTGGCGAATATCTTGCTGTTGCTGATATCTTTGTAAAAGAAAAAATAATTGAGTTTGAAATGCAAATCTACCCGGATCATCGTAAAACTCTGATAAAAAAGGATTATCCTCAAATTTTTCCAGAATTAATCGTGCATTCATTTTTTTGGATAACAATTTTGCTAAACTAGTTTTTCCGACTCCAATTGGTCCTTCAATTGCTATATAGTTCAAATCTCTCATGCATTTTTTTCTATAATATGCTTAACTACATTTGTCTTATCTGGACAAATGCTTAATAATTCAGATATCGTCGAACCAATTTTCTCTACTTTGTATTCTGGCATAAGTTCACTAAATGGTAATAATACAAATTTTCTAAACATAAGTTGAGGATGTGGAATAGTTAATTCAACCGTTTCAATATAAGAATTTCCATAACAAAGTATATCAATATCAATTATTCTTGGTTCATTTTTATTTCTTTCAATTGGCCTTCCCAAAGATGACTCAATATATTTAATTATATCAAGAAACTCAAATGGGGTCATTGTAGAATCACAAGAAATAATTGTATTTAAAAATTTAGGCTGATTAGTATTATATAACGGTTCAGATTCATAAAAAGATGCGCCTTTAATATTAGTTATTTGATGATATGTTCCTAATAATGTAATTGCTGATGCTAGATTTTCTTCACGATCACCTAAATTAGATCCAAGACTTAATATTACTAGTTCAGACATAATCTGATTTCTTTCTTTTTAATTCTATTTCCACACTATCTAATTTTCCATCAAGAGGGGCGTTTATTTTTCTCACACGAATTATTAATTTTTCAATATTATGTTCATTAAAAATTGACTTTGATATCGAATCCGCTAGTTTTTCTAAAAGAAAATAACTTTTTGATCCAAAGGATTTTTTCACTAACTCATACACATCTTCATAATTAATTGTATCTTCAATCTTATCAGATTTAGAAGATGTTGCAAGAGAAGTAAACAATTCAAGATCAATCTCAAAATTTGTACCTTGTTCTTTTTCAAAATCATAAACGCCATGATAACCGTAAAAGCTCATATTATTTAATCGAATTATGCCCATAAGCTTTTGAATTTACTTTAATGATTTCTGGCTAGTCAATTGATGAAAAAAAAAGCCTCCCAAATGGGAGGCTTTTATTAATTATAAGCATAGTGCTTAATTTACATCATTCCGCCCATGCCACCCATACCAGGGTCCATTGGAGGCATTGGAGGTGCTTCCTTTTCAGGAAGCTCTGTTACTGCAGCTTCAGTAGTAAGAAGCATTCCTGCAATTGAAGTAGCATTTTGAACAGCTACTCTAGCAACCTTTGTAGGATCTATGATTCCAGCTTTTAGCATGTTCACATACTCACCATTTCTAGCATCATAACCATAATCACCCTTGCCTTCTCTAACAGCTTGAGCAACAATAGAAGATTCTACTCCTGCATTATCGCAAATTTGACGAATTGGTTCTTCTAATGCTCTACGCATAATATCTACACCCACGTTCTCTTCATCATCTACTTTTACTTTATCTAATGCAGCTACAGAACGTAATAATGCTACACCACCACCTGGAACGATACCTTCTTCGACAGCTGCTCGAGTTGCATGCAAAGCATCTTCAACACGTGCTTTCTTTTCCTTCATTTCTACTTCTGTGGCAGCACCAACATTTATAACTGCTACACCACCTGATAGTTTCGCTAAACGCTCTTGAAGCTTCTCACGATCATAATCTGAGCTTGTTTTATCAATTTGCACTTTAATTTCATTGATACGCGCTTTAATGCTATTAACATCTCCATTTCCGCCAACTATTGTAGTATTATCCTTATCACAAACAGCACGTTTACACGTTCCTAGATAATCTAAAGTTGCATTATCTAACTTATATCCAGCATCTTCTGAAATAACTGTTGCACCAGTAAGTACAGCAATATCTTCTAACATTGCTTTTCTTCTGTCTCCAAACCCAGGGGCTTTAACAGCTAAAACTTTGAAAGTTCCTCTTAATTTATTTACTACTAATGTAGCCAGAGCTTCACCTTCAATATCTTCAGCTATGATTACAACAGATTTGCCAGTTTGAACAATTTTCTCTAATAAAGGGAGTAAATCCTTCATGTTGGATATCTTTTTATCATAAATCAACAAATAGGGGTCATCCATTTCAGCTTCCATATTATCTGAATTTGTTACAAAATAAGGTGACAAATATCCTCTATCAAACTGCATTCCTTCAACAGTTTCTAGAAATGTTTCTGCTGTTTTACTTTCTTCAACAGTTATTACACCATCTTTACCAACTTTATCCATTGCTTCAGCAATTTTTTCACCAATTTCACGATCATTATTCGCTGATATAGATCCAACATTTGCAATTTGCTCTGCGTCAGGTAAATCTTTACTCTGTTTCTGCAAGGCATCTACAACTGCGACCGCCGCTGCATCAAGACCACGCTTAATGGACATTGGGTTTGCACCAGCAGTTACATTTTTCAACCCTTCTGCAACTAAAGATTGAGCTAATACTGTAGCAGTAGTAGTTCCATCTCCCGCAACATCAGAAGTTTTAGATGCAACTTCTTTTACCATTTGAGCACCAACATCTTCTAATTTATCTTCTAATTCTACTTCTTTGGCAACCGTTACACCGTCTTTTGTTACTGTAGGAGCTCCAAATTTCTTTTCGATTACTACATTACGACCCTTTGGCCCAAGAGTAACTTTTACAGCATTTGCAAGTTTATCAACACCTGCTTTTAATGCATTTCTTGCTTCTAAATTATAAGAAATTTCTTTTGACATTTTTTTCCTCCTTAAAGGATTGCGAGAATATCACTCTCGCGCATAATTAAGTATTCAGTTCCTTCGAAGGCGAATTCTGTACCACTATATTTGCCATAGAGTATCTTATCACCTTTCTTTACACTCATCGCAACTTCTTTTCCTGAATCATTTATTTTCCCAGGACCAACTGCGACAACTGTTCCTTGCTGTGGTTTTTCTTGAGCAGTATCAGGAAGTATTATACCGCCTGAAGACATTTCCTCTGCTGGGGCAGCTTCAACAACCACGCGATCTGCTAGAGGTTTTAGTTTAAGAGCCATTTTATTACTTCTCCTAATTATTTAGTTATTTTTATTATTTTACAAATTTGCATAAATAGCAGCGCGGAATTTATGTTTTTAATATATTGAAAAACAAATTATTTTAGCACTCTTTTAAGTAGAGTGCTAAAAAGTTATAAATTATTTACCAGTACTTCCAAAACCACCATCTCCTCTATCCGTCTGAGATAACTCAGATACTATTTCAAAAGTAATTGGAGCACCATCCATGGACACTAATTGGAACAATCTTTGCCCTGGCTCAACCGTATATGGAATATCCTTTATATTATCTACTGCGGCCATAATCTCTCCACGATACCCAGCATCTATTAAGCCTACAGAATTGCATTGCCTTAATGGGGTTTTTGATATACTAGATCGAGGCATCAATAAATAAGGCATTTCATCGGTATTTTCACAAGCAATATTTGATTTAATTATAGCGGTTTCACCTGGGGGTATTGTCAATGAATCAATGATAAATAAATCAAGACCAGCATCCCCCTGATGAAAATGTCCATGATTTTCATAAAAATCTTTAGCTTTTTGGGTCAGAGATTTAATTTTCAAATGCATAAAATTAATTATGGAAAAATATCCAAGCTAAAGTGATCCAACCAAAAACAAACGATATGCCACCTAATGGAGTGACCATACCCAACCATTTAATATCACTCAAAACTAAAATATAGAGTGAACCAGAAAAAAATATCATTCCAAAAATAAAAAATAATGCTGGATACCATAATAAATGATGCGGAGAAAAATATCCCAGCAATCCAATTAAAACTAATCCAATTGAATGATATGCTTGATATTGGACTCCTTTTTCAAATATTTTCATGTTTTCCATACTTAGTTTATGCTTTAAGCTGTGTGCTCCAAAAGCTCCTGTTAAAACAGTCAAAGCCATAAATAAAGAACCAGTAATTATAAAAATTTTCATTTTGGAGAATTTTGATGAATTAAAGTACGTATAGGGTATGGAATATCAATTCCTTCTTCATTATAACGTTTATGTATGCTTCTAATAAATACATCTATAATTTTGTGCTGGTCTCCATACTTTTCAGCTCTAAAATAAACTTTAAGATTAATACTTGAATCTCCAAATTCAAAAAAACGAACCATTGGCTCATCGCTACTGCACACATCTAGATTTTTGGCTACATTTTGAGCTACCTCTTTTGTTACGCTAGCAACTTTTTCAAGATCACAGTCATAAGACACACCAATAGGGATTCTTACAGAGAATGACGATTCTCTTGTATCATAATTTTTGATTATTGCACTAGATAATCGTGAATTGGGAATATTTATGATATTATTGGTACGCTCTAACATTGTTGTATTTCGCCATGTAATATTTGTTATATACCCTCTCTCACCTGAATCAAGTTCAGCAAAATCTCCAGGCTGTACTTTTCCGCTTAACAATATATGCAAACCACTAAAAATATCACTAAGCGTATCCTTTAAAGCTAATGAAATAGCTAATCCACCTACACCAAGGGCCGTTAAAATTGGTGTAATTGCAATTTTTAAAGAATCAAGTATAATCATTAGTCCTATGCCCCATACAATTATATAAACAAAATTTGTAAACATAGTTGTCGACGGGAAGCCTTGACCCTGTTTTTCAGCCCAAAGGTTAAAAAGGCCAACTAACATTTTACTTATTGATAGTGTAATAGATAAAATCAGAATAATAAGAATAATTGTAGCTAAATATTGTTTGTAAGGATCAAATAATTCAGATAAAACAACATTATTTATAGCAATAGAAACAGACGCAAGAAAGAACCATAGAACAATATGTGGCTCAAGTGAATTTAGAATAATATCATCACCTCGCCATTTTGTCTTATCAGCTAATGCAGAAAGACGTTTATGAAAATATTTTTTAATTATCCATCCAATAAGAATGCCAATTAAAATCACTGAAATAGGATTACCCCAGATAATTATTTGATCAATAATTTTATCAAACATATACAATTCAAATTACAATTATTAATCCAAATCTGCACTGGAATATGGACCAATAATTACTTCTTTATTATCTCCAGGGAATAGTATGTCTATATTTGGCTCACCAATCGATGTCCAAGTTCTAGATAACACTAGTATACCCTGGTCATACACATTTAATGATTGTAAATCAAAATATTCTCCCCAATACCATTCCACTCCATGTTTATTATCATTTATAAATGTGCATTCATATTTTGGATTGCCATTATTATGAACATTGGATTTAGTTTTTAACCCAAGAGTCTGATTTGTAATATTTACACCTGATTCCGTCCACAAATTCTCATTAATGACTTGATCTTCTCTAAAAACCTGAATACGTTTAAACCTACCATTTTCATAATATTCAAATACAGCAACTGGCTTTCCATCAAAATAATATCCTTCTTTCATTATTGATCCAGATGGACTAAAAACACGCATTAATCCTTGTAAATTCCCCTCAGAAAACATAGCAATGCTTGATATTTGATCTTCACCGTACCATCTTGAAACTGATCCATGCAGTTTGTCATTTAAAAATATTCCTTCTTCTTCCTTTACACCATTCTTATCCCAATATTTATAATCACCTGAACGCAGACCTTCTTTATATGTAACATTAGATTCTAACTGTCCATTATTATAAAATGTCTTCATTTCTCCCTGTAGTTTATCATTAATATAATTCATTAATTTGTATGGCTGCTTTCCATCATAATAGATTGTACTCAATCCATATAATTTTCCATCATAATATACTTTAGTTGAATCTTTTTTTCCTTGCCTAGAAAACCACTTCCATTCTCCAATTCTTTTTCCAAGCACATAATTGCCGGATACAAACAATTTATTATTGTTATACCAAACCTTATATTCACCATTGTAATTATTTTCCATATAGGATATTAATGAATCCAATTTATTATTATCTCCATACCACTTCCATCGTCCATCTTTTTGATCTTTAAAATAAGATCCCTTGATTTTTAACTTGCCATTTTTATTATAGACTTGCATTGAACCATTTTTTAAACCATTCTCATAATTAATCTCTCTTATTTTAACTTTATCTTTCCACCAGATCCATTTACTATGAGGAATATCCTTACGATATTCACCAATAGAAATTTTATTTCCATTTTTATCGTATTCTTTATAAACACCATGTTTTTTATTATTCAAATAACCAATAATTATTTGAGGTTTTCCATTGTTAAAATAATCAATATAGACACCATTAAGTATATCTTCATTATAAGTTCTAACTGAATCAAGAAAGCCGTCATCTCCATACCAACTCCATTTGCCAAATAATTCTCCATTAATATAATTCCCTACAGCAAATTTCTTACCTGATGGATACCAAGATCGATATTTTCCATTCGGTTCATTATCAAAAATATCTTGTTCATAAAACCTCATTCCATTGGGATAATATTTAAAAATTCTAGTAGTCACTGAATCTACATTAACCCCCGACTTCATTATCTTATATTCACGAATAAGTTTCTTCTGACCATTATTATACCTATCTAGAATTTGAGTATTTGAAGCGCAAGAAAATAAAAATAAAGCGAAAAAAATAATTATAGTGTTAACAAATTTTGTCAACTTTTATACACAAGTAATTATTTCCTTAGCAACTAAAAAAGGTATCAAAATATATAAAATTGAGTCTCGTATTAAATAATAAAGAAAAAAAACAACTAATACAGCAGGACCTTTTTCTCTAAAAAGATGGATTATTCCACCTTCTTTCCTAATATCATTCCATTCGCGAATAATATTAGGACTTAATTTTTTCATTCATCCTTTAGTTTAATTTTATCAAATTTTAAGTTTTCGTATTTCTCCCAGATAGTTTCTCCAGAAGCTTGTTGAAAACGAAAAGCAAAAACTAGAGCATCCATAAACGAGTTATTCTGAAATTCTTTGTGACTATAATATTCATCAATCCAACCAATATACTCAACGATATTAATATCTTCAAGTTGATCAAAAATACCAAAAACAGTCTCTGCTTTATTATCATAGTACCATTGTGTAATTTTCTCATAACCAACTTCTTTTTTTAGAGCATCATATGTTTCATATACTTGAGTCATATAAGAAAATAAATAAATCTTTTTTTCTTCCTGGCTTAAGGTGGTCCAATAAAGAGATATAATATTTCTCTCCTCATAATCCCAATTACTATCTTGCGCAAAAACTATTGTATTAGTAAATAGTAAAAAGGAGAATAGATGTATGAATAAAAAGTTATATTTTATCATTGCAAGTCGTCTCAATTTTACAAATAAAACATATTAAAAGCAGTCAAATCTAAATTTTAGATCTTAATATTTTTAATTTGAATCAACCCAATCACCATTTTCTTTAATTAAATCTATAAGAGCTTGAACCGCTACATCTGCGGGAATATTTTTTTTAACTACTTCATATCCTTTATACAAAGATATCTGCCCAACGCCCGTGCCAACATAACCATAATCTGCATCTGCCATTTCTCCTGGACCATTTACTATACAACCCATAATTCCAATTTTTACTCCTTTAAGATGATTCGTTTTTGATCTTATCTCACTTGTAACTTTTTGAAGATCAAATAAAGTACGCCCACATGAAGGGCATGAGATATATTCGGTCTTTGAAATACGAGTCCTTGTTGCTTGCAAAATTCCAAAACTAAGTTTTGTAATTATATCATAAGAAAAATCTGAAGACAACCAAATTCCATCACCAAAACCATCTAATAATAATGAGCCAATATCTGTAGAGCTATATAATTGAAATTCATCTTTAGTTATAGAATAATATTCTTTATTAATGATTACAGGGACTTTCCAATTAATTTTTTCCAATTCAAGAAAAATTCTTCTTATATCAGCAACCCAATGATCATTCATAGTATTTATTAATAAAACAATAGAATCATCTTTTTTCAATTTTAACAAATTACTAGAAAAAAATTCAGTAGTTGATATATTGACAAAGTTTATTGATCCTTTCTTTCCCTTATATTTAAAATATTCTTTTAGCGTAAATAATGGAAATGCCTGCTTATTTTTTTCCCAAAATCGAATATTTTGAATAACATATAGTGTTCCTGGCAATTTAAATTTTAATTTATTGTTTCCTATAAAAATATAATCTACAGCCTGATCTGCTATTATCCATTTATCTAACTTTTTTGAATATGTATATCCAACATTTACTAAATGCTCATACGTCAGTTCATCTTCTTTTGAAATATCAATAATTACACGTGGGACCTGATCATTTCCGATATTATTTTTTAATAGAGATTCTCTTTTTGAATAACTATATGGCTGAAATAGAGGTTTAACAATCGGAGGTATCCTTGCATGCTTATATCGATTATTGTAGCGATCAATTAATAGTTTTGCTACAGGTAATTCTAACTCAGGTTCCTCTGTTAATGATACTCTAACCGTATCTCCAATTCCATCTTCTAATAAAGCACCAATTCCAACAGAAGACTTAACTCTGCCATCTTCTCCATCTCCAGCTTCTGTAACTCCTAAATGCAATGGATAGTTCATTCCTTCTTTCTTCATCATTGCCACAGCTAATCGATATGCTTGTACCATCACTTGTGTATTGCTTGCTTTCATTGAAATAATCAAATTGTGGTAATCTAATTCTTCACAAATTCTTACAAATTCAAGAGCAGATTCCACCATTCCTAAAGGAGTATCTCCATATCTACTTAAGATTCTATCAGATAAAGAGCCGTGATTAGTTCCTATACGCATAGCCGTCTTATTATTTTTACAGACCTTAACTAAAGGAACAAATCTTTCTTTAATTCTATCTAATTCAAGGCCATAAGATTCATCATTGTATTCAATAAAATTAAAATTCTTTTTATCCACATAATTCCCAGGATTAATTCTGACTTTTTCAACAATTTCAGCCGCAATTAATGCAGCATTAGGAGTAAAATGAATATCTGCAACTAAAGGTGTATTATATCCACGATTACGAATTTTATTTTTAATATTAATTAAATTCTCAGCCTCACGTTTACTTGGAGCTGTAATACGAACCAATTCTGATCCTGCTTTTATCATTCTTATTGATTGCTCGGCAGTTTCTTCAGTGTTCATTGTATCTGTTGTTGTCATTGATTGGATTCGTATAGGATTATTTGCTCCAATTCCTAAATCGCCCACAATTACTTCTCTAGTCTCAGAACGTGAGAATTCTGTTAAACTATTACAAAAATCATCTGGATTAATTTTCATGATATTTTATTCTTTATAAGGTTTACTAAGGTATTGTTTTGCTTCTTTGATCGCAAAAGAATAGTTATCTAATTGAATACAATCCTGATAATATTGAATAGCAGTGTTTCTTTCTCCAAGGAGATCATGAATTTTACCTTTTAAAAGTAATGCATTACCTAAAACAATATCTAACTCTGCACCATAATTATTGATAGCAATATCTAAAGAAGATAATGCTAAAGGATAATCATTATTTAAATAATGATATAAGGCCCACTCATATTTTCTGTATGCTAAATACCAATCTTTATGGATATCTGTTAAATTAGAGAACATTGAATCAAGTAATTGTAAAGATTGATATGCATCTGTCATTAGTTCATTATTTAAAAGGCTTTCAGTATAAAGTACTCTGTAATAATAACGATTTGGAAAATTTGAAACAAGATCATGGCTAAACAAAAGAGCAAATTTTGGTTTAGGATTTATCCATAGATGCATAAAAACAAGTGTTCCTTTTGCTTCAATCCAAGACCATTGACCCTTTTCTGCTGCTTTTAAAATCTTTTTCTCACCAGATATTGTTGATGGGTTTAAACCAAACATGCCTGACGCAGCCCAACGTACAAAAGCATTAGACATACCAGAATAATATTCAACAATTCCTAACGGCAACTGTGCATCTACAATCTCTGGGTTATCTTCTGCAACCTTTAAAATTATATTGAATCCTTTGTACCCCCATATTAATGTATTTAACCACTCTTTTCTACCAAGAGAGACTCTAGCTTTTAATCCGATTGTTGAACCAAGATATAATTTATAATTAGGGTCATCTGGAAATTTTTCAATTAATGTATTATAAATTGGTATGACTAAATCAATATCATTATTTAATGTATGCCATGTAACATCTACTGGGTCATGAGCTTGACTATGCAGCCATCTTGCAGCCACCCAAGTTAAATGTACCGTGGGATTATCAGGGTAATCTTGTCTTGCATTATTTAATATTGTTATCGCATTTCCAGTGTCATAGTTATAAAATGACTTAACAGCCTTCCAAATAACTTCATCACCAGAATATTGTGCATTTAAAACACATATAAGATAAAAAAGATTAAAATATGAAAATTTCATCTATGAAAAATACTAAAGATTTTTAGTAGCGATAAAGACTAGATTGCTATCCAGACTATGAGCCTAGACGCTTTGATAAAATCAACCAACCCTTTGCATCATTATCTTCAGGATTAATTTGCAAGCTTCTATTCCATGCAGCTTTTGCAAGTTGATGTTCATTCATTTTCCAGTAAGTAACTCCCATACCAGTATAGGAACTTGAATCATTTGGACGAAGTTCTAAAACTTCTTGAAAAGCAGATAGAGATTCTTTATACATTGCTTTATCTTGATAAAATCTTCCTAAAGTTCTGAAAGCACCTGGTAACCAAGCATATGAATTTGAGTTTACACTTAGTGCTTTTTCAAAAGAAGTCCTACCCAAACCTGGTTCACCGAGCCTATTATATTCAACTGCCAAAATATAATAAGCTTGTGGCAAAAGGTTTCTAACAAGAGGATGCTGACTTTGATAATGTAATAGATCTTCCCATACTGATGCAGCTAAACCCCATTCCTGAGCATTAAAATAGCTTAATCCTTGCATATACCTTGCATCGCGATGCTGAGAATCAAGATAAACTACATCACCAAAACTTAATGCAGCATAAATATATTTTCCCATATTATAATATAGATTTGCTAAGCCTAAATGTGACTGTGTATGTTTAGGATCCATTTTTATCGATTTTTGAAAAGAAGATTTTGCTAAATCAATTTCTCCCAATTCGGCATATGCAAGAGCTTGTAAATAAATAAATCCATTTTGATCAGGATAACTTTCTATTGCTTTTTTTGCCATAGAAATAGCTTCATCAAATTTACTTTCATTAATTTTTTCATGTATTGATATAAGCTTATCAGCTGGTCCTTCTGGAGCCTTTGAAGCAGTACGAACCAGTACTTGTCTACTCATTTTTAAAGCAGGAGAACCTTCTTCTTTTATAGCCATCGCATCTAATGTTCCCTTATGACTTGGATCTAGATCTAATGCTTCTTCATAAGACTGTTTTGCTTTTTGATAATCACCTAATTTTTCATATAAAGAACCAAGATAAAAATGTGCATCCGGATTATTATAATGCTTTGCAACCTGTCTTAGATATACGTCTTTTGCTTTAGACCAACTACCATTCACCTCATAATGTAAAGCAAGCTGTCTTTGAATACGTAAATCATCAGGAGAACTATCTGCTGCTTGTTCAAAATCAAGTGTACTATAAGTTGGCTTGGATTCTAATTTTGTAAGCTGTCTTTCCTTCCTAGGAGACAAGTATTTCATAGCTCTACCCATTTTTCTTCTTGAGTCAGAAAGATCATTATTTAAATCATAAAGCTCACCAGCTAATTGCATTGCACTTAGAGATGGTTTTTTAGATCTTACGGAAGAAGATTTTACAGTAGATCCTTTTTTCAAAATCTTGTTGATTTTTGATATATATGTACTGGTAGTTTTTGAGGGACTTAACTTATGAGCTTTTTTAAAATCACCCAAAGCCGATTTATAATTTTTTGCTTTATACCTCTTTTTTGCTCTATCAAGATATTTTTTTGCTTGAGGGCTAGATTTGGCGGACTTCTTTTTCTTCCCTTTAGATCTTTTCTTAGACTTACCCTTCTTTCTTGAGGAAGATTTTTTCTTTGAGCTACTAGCCTTTTTCTTGGATTTGCTTTTCTTTTTAGTTGCCGATTTAGAGCTACTTGATTTTTGTGCGTATAATTCTGATGATTGAAATGGAAGAATTGAAGTAAAAAATAGAAATATTACTAATTTAACAATCCATCTGGTATGTGAATATTGCATGTGGACTATACTTAATTTACATAAATGAATTCAGTGTGTCAGGGAAATAATTATAATACATATTATTTTTTTATAGTACCAATTAACTCATACTCATTAAAGTCATTTATCTTTACGTTATAAATTTCACCCTTATTAACATTATCATTAATTCTCACTATTTTATCAATCTCTGGAGCATCATACTGTGTTCGACCGACGGCAATATTATTTGCAATTTCATCAATAATAACGTCATAATATTGACCTACCATTGAACTGTTTCTTTCAAAATCTATATTATTTTGAAGATCCATAATTAGCGATTTTCTTTCGTCTTTTAATTCTCTTGGAACATTATCTTTTAAATCAGCTGCAATTGTACCCTCTTCTTCAGAATAAGTAAAAACACCTAAATGATCAAATTTAACTTCTGAAATAAAATCAGTTAATGCTAAAAAGTCTTCTTCAGTTTCATTAGGATATCCAACAATTATTGTAGTCCGAATACTAATATCAGGAATAGAATTTCTTAAACTATCAATTCTTTTACGAATTCCATTCTGATTCAATCCTCTTCTCATAGAGCTTAGCAAGTCATCAGAAGCATGTTGTATTGGCATATCGATATAATTACAAACTTTATCAGATTCTGCCATAGAATCAATAATTCTTTGGCTTAAGTGAGATGGGTGTGCATAATGAATCCGTATCCACTCTGGCCCATTATTAATTTTATCGATTTGAGATATTAAATCGCTTAAATAGACTTTTTTATCTAAGTCCCAACCATAAGATGTTGTGTCTTGAGCAATAATCATTATCTCTTTCACTCCATTATCTACTAATCGAGTAGTTTCAGAAATCAATTCTGGTATGGTTCGACTTTTTTGCAATCCTCTCATAATAGGAATACTACAAAACGAGCATCCATTATCACATCCTTCTGCAATTTTAAGATATGCATAATGAGATGGAGTTAAAATTGATCTAAAAAATAACGGATCATCTTTTCCATAATCTTTACCCGTAATAAAAGAAGCAATTTGTTTATGATCATTAGTACCAAAAAAACGATCTACTTCAGGAATTTCTTTCTTTAAGTCATCATGGTATCTTTCTGATAAACACCCCATAACAACTAATTGTTCAATAGAACCTTTTTTTCTTAGCTCTGCGGCTTGAAGGATAGTATCGACTGATTCCTCTCTTGCAATATCTAGAAATCCACATGTATTAATGATAATTGTATCTGCATTATCTAAATTTTCTGTTACATCAAATTGCGTGTTTCTAAGTCCACCAAGTAATATTTCAGAATCAACAAGATTTTTTGCGCAACCGAGACTTATAAGGTGTAATTTTTTTTTATTTTTATCCATCTGATAGATCCAATAAAGAATTTATATAGTGGTTATTATCAAACTCCTCTAAATCTTCAATATTCTCACCAATACCAAGAAACTCTATAGGAATATTTAATTTTTTGCTTAGCGCGAATACAATTCCACCTTTTGCCGTGCCATCCATTTTAGTTAATGTAGCAGAATCAATATCAATATAATTAAGAAATTCCTTTGCTTGATATAGTGAGTTCTGACCTAAAGTAGAATCAATTGTAATCATGGTTCCTAAAGAGTAATCACTAAATTTTTCTAAAATGATACGCTTCATTTTCTTAAGCTCAAGCATTAAATTTTTATTTGTATGTAATCTTCCAGCTGTATCAATAATTACAATATTTGAATTTTTATTATAAGACGCATTCATGCCATCATAAATAACTGAAGATGGATCCTTAGCTGACTGATTACTAATTAATCGAACATCAATTCTTTTAGACCAAATTTCTAATTGTTCTAAAGCAGCAGCTCTATAAGTATCTGCAGCAACTAAAACCACATCATTGCCCTGTAATTTATAGTGATGAGCAATTTTTGCTGCTGTAGTTGTTTTACCTGTACCATTAACTCCAACAATTAATTTAACAAATGGGAGTAGCTGGCTGTCAAATTTATTCAAATCCAATATTGATATCATATATTCTTTTACATTTTGAATATAATCATCACCTGAACTAGATTTAATTAAATTAATAATTTCTAAAGTCGTTTCAACACCTATATCTGCAGATAGTAGATTTTTCTCTAAAACATCCAATGATCCTGTTGATATTCTGTTCTTTTGTAAAATATTAAAGGAATCAGCAATGCTCTTTCTAGTTCTTTCAAGTGCGTTAAATAGCTTACTAATCATAACTTTTGCTGAATACTTTTATATTCTTCAATAAATGTTTTATAATACTTAATCCAACTTATAATTAATAAATAAGATGCAACAATCAGACATAAGAATGGCAAATAAGGAATAGATTCAATTCTAAAAATATGAAAAAAGATTCCCATAGTAGTGATACCTGCACCCCATTTCCCCCACCAGTTTGAATGAAGAACAAAATGTGTATGATTTAATAAATATATCGCTGGCAATGCAATTGATACATATCTAAATAAGTAAAAAATAAAAAACCAAGTGGGGAACAATCCATCATATACCATAAAAGCAGTCACTGCAAGAATCACAATAAAGTCAGATATAGGATCTAACCACTGACCAAAATGAGTTACATTATTGGATTTTCTTGCAACCCACCCATCTAATGCATCTGATAAAACTGCGATTACAATCAACCAAAATGTGAAATGCAAATACTGATCATTATATTTGAGTGTATATATGATTGGAATCGCTAATAATGCCCGCAACAAACTAATAAAGTTAGCTAGGGTAAGTATTCTTGATGGATCTGTTATCTTAGGCTTTATATTCTTTACATTCATAAATCAATCACGAATAATTCCTCTTACAATCCTAGTTGATGCCCCAATATTATTATGTATAACATCTGTAGCAGCTTTACTGGCTTTTAATAACATTTCTTCATTATTTAATAATTTATTTACAATTTTATAAAATTCCTTGTTGTTGTTGATTGACCAGCCTCCCCCTAAATCTATTAATTCTATTGCTTCCTGAAAATTATCATATCTGGGGCCAAAAATTACAGGCAACCTAGCAATTGCAGGCTCCATCACATTATGAATTCCAGTAGAAAACCCACCACCTATGTAGGCAATTTTACCCTCCCAATATATTTTTGATAATTCACCAATTACATCAACAATAGTAATTTTTGAATCATTTGCTTCTAGATTATCTATTTTACTGTAAAGCTCAACTGTATATCCTTTATGCGCAAAATAATCGTAGACATTATTGATTTCTGTAGGAGTTGGCTCATGGGGAACCCAAATGATATTAAAATCATCATCATGTTTTAATAAATCTAATAATCCATTAATAATACAATTTTTATCTTCACTATGCATGCTTCCTAAAATTATACTCTTATTTCTATTAAATATTTCTTTTGAATGATTAATAGAATATTGATCTTGACTATTTTTTACTTGATCATATCTAGGGTTTCCTAAAACACGAAGAATCATTTTATTAGATTTTCCTAAAATTAAACGAATTTTTTTATCATCATTTTTAGTGATTGTATAAATAGAATTAAAATTACTATATACATGTTGATAAAAGTTTCTGACTAAAGGAATTAATTTTTTTGTGTTTTTCTTAAACTTAGCAGCAAATAATACAGTAGGAGTATCTGTTGCTTTTGCAGACCAAATCAAATTTGGCCATATATCATATGCTGCAAAAATTAATTTTTTTGGCTTAATCTTTTTAAGAGCTTTTCTAACCAACCACGGAAAATCAAAAGGAAGATAAATTTTACAGTCAATTAGATTATCGTCAACATTTTCAAATCCAGATGGTGAAAAAAAACTGACAATTATTTTGACATGAGGCTCAACTTCTTTTAAACCTAATAAGACTGGTCTAGTTTGAAGAAATTCTCCATGTGAGGAGACATGAAACCAATACACTATAGCATTATTTTTATTTAGTGAACTTATATAATTATCTAGGATCCTAAAAGTATTGAATCGACCTAAAAATCCTAATCTTATTTTTTTATTGAAAATGATACCAATAATTCCAATAAGCATCATTATAGGTAATAAGAAAAAATTATATATTATATACCATACATAAATCATTTATTTAAGATTGATTTAACATTTTCTATTACATTTGAACTAGGTATTTTAGTCATACAGTATTGTTCTGATCTAAAGCATAAACTTTTCCCATTTTGGCTACAAGGTCTACACCAAATATCATATTCTATATTTGCTGATCTATTAAGCATTGTACCACCTCCCATTTGAACAGTGGTAGGACCCATAATCATTGCTACCGGAACTCCAACAGCTTCAGAAGCATGCATTAACCCTGTATCACTACCAATTGACATAGATGAACAGGAAATCAACGCTATTGATTCTCTTATCGATAGTTTCTTACTGAGATCAATAACATTATTATTTATTTTGCTGATTGAACTACAAATATCATCATTATCTCCACCTAACATAACAACTTTATAATTTAAATCATTATTGATATAATCAATTACTTCACTATACCTTTTTGACAACCAAGTCTTCTGTTTCCATGCTGCTCCAGGTATTATTGTTATAAAAGAATTATCTACTCCATAACTATTAAGTAATAATTTAGCTTCATTTTGTTCACTAATATTGATTTCTAACTTATTATCAGGTATATCATGTTTCTTATTCAATATTTTATTTAAACACTGATGGTAAAGCCACCTCTGTGAAAAACTATTTTCAAAATCATTTCTTTTAAATGCTATAAGCTTAAACCTTTTCCATCTTGGTTTTTTATAAATTATTTTTTCAATACCTCGAATATGTTTTAAAATGATTTTAGATCGAATTACATTGTGAAAATCAATTATTAGATCATAATTACGTAAAGCAATCTTCTTACTAATATCTTTTAATTGACTATATCGAAAATTTCTTGATATTCGTATAATATTATTCACAAATGAATTCCCCATTAATATTTGAGCGTATTCATCTAAAGTAATAATATCTATCTTTGCATTTGGAAACTGGCTTTTTAGAGTTTGCAATGGTGATGTTAATTGAACAATATCACCTATAGAACTAAACCGGAAGACCAAAATGGTCCGTAGTTTTTGCATATTAATAACTTCTTCTGGAATTAAAAATAACCAGGTCAATTAATGATTGTTTATATACTGTATCAGGATAATCATTTAAAGCTTCTATTGCATGATTACTAAATTCATCAATCTTCTGTTTAGCATATTCAAAACCCCCTGAAGAATGAATTAATTCATTTAGTTTTCGAATATCATTTTTTGATTTATTCTTAATATTCAATATTTTTTTCACTATTCTTGATTCTACCTTTTTTAGGTTAGAATAGGAATAAATTAATGGAAGAGTTATCATGTTCTTTTTAACATCAGCACCAACATTCTTCCCAGTTTTTGATTGCACTCCTAACATATCAAATAAATCATCTTTAATTTGAAAAGCCATTCCAAGCTTTTCACCAAACAAACGCATATTATTTCTATCATTCGTATTTCCTGAAGATGTAATAGCACCTAATTCACATGAAGTCGAAATCAGGCTAGCTGTCTTTTTGTTAATCATATCATAATAAACTTTTTCTGTCATCGACCTAGTTAAACTCTTCTCTATCTGCAAAATTTCTCCTGAACTTAATTTTTCTGCAGTTTGGGAAATTAAATCAAGTGCTTCAAAATCCTTTATCCCAACTAAATTTATAAGTGCTTTACTTAAAATATAATCTCCCATTAAAACAGCTACCTTATTTTTCCAAATTCTATTAATAGATGGGAAACCTCTTCTAGCAGTAGCATCATCAACTACATCATCATGAATTAATGTAGCAATATGTAGGAGCTCAATCATTGCGGCAGATTTATAACTATTTAAGCTAGGTTCTCCGCATACTCTAGCGGATAAGATAGTTAAGACAGGCCTAATATGCTTTCCTTTATTTCTTAAGATATAATTAGCTACTGTATTTACTAATTTCACCTCAGATCTAAGAGCTTGTTTGAACTCAGTTTCAAAAAGTTTAATATCTTCAGAAATTGGATCTGTAATATCTTTTAAAGATTTTAAATCGTTATTCATAATTTGATTATTTCAAATTTATTTTTTTCTATTTACCATCCAAGAAACAGCAATACTAATTTCATATAATATGGCAAGTGGAATTGACATAAATATCAAGCTAATCGGATCTGGTGGTGTAATAAAAGCAGAAAGAAATAAAATAAAGACAATCGCATGTCGACGATAATGACGCATAAATGCAGGTGTCAATATTCCAATACTACTTAAAATAAATACTACAATTGGTAATTCAAAAATTACCCCACTTCCTAATAATAACATTGTAATAAAACTAAAATAATAATTAATAGAAAAGTTATTATTTACTTCTACCATACCCATTGAAGTAAAAAAATTCAAAGAATATGGGATTAACACAACAAAAGCGAATACAACGCCGATCAAAAAAGCCAAATAACTAAAAAATACTAATGGAAACATAATCTTTTTTTCATTTTTATGAAGTCCAGGGCCAATAAATTTTGCTAACTGGTAAGTTAAAACTGGAATAGATAGGACTATACCACCTAATAATGCAACTCCCCATTTTATCATAAACATACCTTGGACTTTCAATACTTGTAAATCTGGAGGACTTGATAATGCTTTTATGGGAGATATTAGAAATTGTAAAATTTCATCTATAAATAAAAAAGATATCACCCCTCCTAAAAGTATTGATATAATACTTTTTATTAATCGCCAGCGCAACTCTTCTAAATGCTCAAGAAATGACATCTGACTTGATTCATATTCATTCATAAATCGATATTATCCATAATCTCTTTTGCCGCAGTCATAGGTGATATTTTTAAATTTTCTAATGATTTAGTTGCTTGTTCCAATTTTTCTCTCTTATCAGAAGTCCAAAATTTACTCAACAACGTATCTTGTATTATATTTTTAACTCGAAGTTTATAACGATCAACTTTTCTTTGTAAAAGATGTCCATCATTTTCTAATTTTTGTAAATATTCATTTATTCCATTAAATAATTCTTCGATCCCTTTACCATCTTTTGCGACCGTATTATAAATAGGTCTAGTAATGCCGCTATTAATATTAATTATGGATTTCAATTTATCAGTTAATTGCTTTGAACCTTTTCTATCAGATTTATTAACAACAAATAAATCGCCAATTTCAATTAATCCAGCTTTCATCAATTGAACTTCATCTCCTGCTTCAGGAACTAAAACAATTATTGTTAAATCAGCAACATTAGCTACTTCATATTCCCCTTGGCCAACACCAACTGTTTCAAAAATAATTATATCTTTTTGAGCTATCGCAAGAATATCACCTATATCTTGTGCTTTTCTTGATAAGCCACCTAGGTGCCCAAGTGTGCTCATACTTCGAATAAAAACATTTTGATCATTATGATATTGATTCATTCTAACTCTATCTCCTAATAATGCACCGCCTGAAAATGGACTTGTTGGGTCGATGGCTATAACACCAACCTTTTGATCAATACTAATAAAATATTTAATGAGCTCATTGGTAATAGAACTTTTTCCAGCACCTGGAGGACCTGTTATACCAATACGAACTGATTGGTTAGTTTTATTGAAAAATTTATCTAAAGAGACATTATTGATTTCAGCATTATTTTCAATATCTGTTATTAAACGAGATAAATCACGTTGATTATTAGCTTTCAAATTTTGGATTACAACTTTATCCATTACATATTAAAAGCTATAATATTTATAATTATTTTATTTATGAAAAAGTTTTTGAAAACTGATTAAAATTATAAATAACCAGATGGCGCCCTTGGCGAGAGAGAAGACCTTTTTCTTCAAGAAGTTTAAAAGTTCGTGACACTGTTTCTCTAGAAGTACCTGCCATATTCGCTATATCTTGCTGAAAAGGTAAATTAGTGATTGTCACACTTCCTTGTTTTATTGTCCCTAATTCCTCTGCTAATCGAATTAATGTAATTCCAATTCGTTGTTCAACATCGCTTAAAGATAAACTTTCAATTTGCTGATCACTTTTACGCAAACGATGCGTTAGTTCTTCTAATAAACATATTGAAATTTTTGGATACTTTTCAAGAATATCTAAAAATTCATTTCTTGCAAGTGTTAAAACCTCTGATGCCTCTAAAGCAACTACATTAGCAGACCTACCATCACCATCTAATAAAGACATTTCTCCAAAAAAGTCAGCTTCACCTAACATTGCAAGAATTACTTCTCTACCATCATCGCTAAGACGTGTAATCTTTACGCTTCCTTTTGAAATTACAAAAAATGTTTGACCTAAATCATCCTCCAATAAAATCATTTGATTTTTAGTAAATGTTCTTTGAGTCATCCGATCAGATATTTTAGTTAAATCTGATTTAGATAAATCTGAGAAAATAGGAACTGACTCTAACAAGGATAATTTATCCATATGCAAAGATACGTTTTCTCAATGTTAATTCAAAATTTTGGATTAAAAATCTTTGTTAAAAAAATTGACTCCTATTTAGTTTCAAAATAAGTTCCCAATTAATTTTAGTACTTAATAATAGAAAATAGGTAAACATAAAGAATTATGGATAGACACCCTCAACAAATAAAACGTGAACGTCAAGATAAAAAACGTCGTTTGAAAAATATTTCTCAGATGTCTGAGTTAAAAACTTCTATAAAAAAAGTCCTTTCTATGAGTGATCAGAAAGATGCAGAAAATTTATATAGAGATACTGTGAAACTAATTGATAAAGCTGCTAGCAAAGGTTTAATAAAGAAGAATACTGCTTCTAGAAGAAAATCTCGCATTACACGTCACTTAAATTCGATTTCAAAATAAATAATTTCTATCTGATGAATTAATTGATATTATTCATCAGAGATTTGGTAATTAGGAGCCTCCTTAATTACTTTAACTTCATGTGGATGACCTTCTTTTACACCAGCACTTGTAATTTGAATAAAATTGCTATTTTTACTAAAATTTGTGATATTTTTTGCGCCACAATACCCCATTGATGCTCGCAATCCTCCTGTTAATTGGTGAATAGTATTTCTAACAGGACCTCTAAATGGAACCATCCCTTCTATTCCTTCTGGAACTAATTTTTTTGATTCAGCTCCTTCTTGAAAGTATCGATCGCCACTTCCTTCTTTCATTGCGCCAAGAGAACCCATGCCACGATACGATTTATATTGTCTACCTTCAAATAAGATAGTTTCTCCAGGACTTTCATCCATACCTGCAAGTAAGCTTCCTAACATTACAGAACTGGCTCCAGCTGCTAGTGATTTTGCTATGTCTCCACTATAACGTATTCCTCCATCTGCTATAATAGGAATATTATTCTTCTCAGCTTCTTCCGCACAATCGATAATTGCAGATAATTGTGGAACACCTACACCTGCAATAACTCTAGTTGTACAACTTGCACCCGCACCAATACCTACTTTAGGACAGTCAACACCCGAATCTATTAAAGATTTCACCCCTTCTTTAGTTGCTATATTCCCAGCAATTAAAGCCATTGAACCTATGTTTATTTTCAATTTTTCAATTAACTTTAACACACCAGATGAATGTCCATGAGCTGTATCAACAACTAACGCATCAAGTCCCGAGTTCAGTAACGCCTGTGCACGCTCAATTGCTTCATCATTAACACCTATTGCTGCAGCTACTCGTAAACGGCCATTTTTATCTTTACATGCATTGGGAAATTGCTCTTTCTTCTGAATATCTTTTACAGTTATCAGTCCAGCAAGAGAACCATCATCATCAACAACTAATAATTTTTCAATTCGATTCTTTTGCAGTATTTCCTTTGCTTTATCTAAAGTTGTTCCAACGGGAACGGTCACTAAATTTTCAGTAGTCATACGATCATTTACTAAAAGATCTAAATTTGTTTCAAATCGTATATCTCTATTAGTTATAATTCCGATTAATTTTCCATCTTCAACAACAGGCAGTCCACTAATATGATAAAAATCCATCATTTCTTTGGCTTTACGTATTGTCTTACTTGGATCCATAATTAGAGGATTCATTATCATTCCACTTTCAGATCTTTTAACTTTATCAACCATAGAAACCTGATCTGATATTGAAAGATTTTTATGAATAACACCTATACCACCTTCTCTTGCTAAAGCTATAGCCATTTCACTCTCAGTTACTGTATCCATAGCAGCGCTTAAAAATGGAATATTTATTGTCAACTCATTAGTAATCTTAGATGTAAGATCCACATCCTTAGGTAATACCTTAGAGGATTGAGGAACTAGCAAGACATCATCAAAAGTGTATTTATAAATGAATGGTGGTTTATTCGGCATAATTAAATAATATCATAATTTTTAATAGAATTCAAAATCTGCTTAGATTTAATTAGTTCACTGATTACTTTAATATCAGAATGCAATGGTCTATCAGTTTTTGAATAGTGTACATGTTTTTTCATTAATTTTAAAACAGGTATAAAAGCATTAGCCATTTTTAAAGGGGTATGAAATAGCTCATTAATTGTTGTAGAAGCAAGTAATTCAATGGATAAAATATTTCTTACATTATCAATTACACGCAAACATTTCCTAGCCGCCCAAGGAGCCATGCTTACAAAATCTTCTTGACCTCCTGAAGTTGATATGCTATCAACACTGGCAGGATGCGTCAAAACTTTATTTTCAGAAACAAGACTTGCTGCAGTCACATGTGCTGTCATAAAACCTGATTCTAATCCAGGATTTGAGGCAATGAATGAAGGCACATTATCACTAATTCCTTTCATGAAATAATGAATTCTTCTTTCTGCAATAGATCCAATCTCAGCTATAGCTATTGCCAAGTTATCCATAGCTTGGGCAATAGATTCCGCATGAAAATGTCCAGAATTAAGTACCTTTCCATTTGGCATTATAATGGGATTATCGCTAACACTATTTGCTTCATTCTCAACAATATTTTTTACACATTTGTAATTTTCTCGACAAATACCATGAACTTGTGGAATACATCGAAAACTATAGGGATCTTGCATTCTATCACAATTTTTATGTGATGACACTATTTCACTCTTATTAAGAAGATTCCATATATTGGAAGCAACGATTCTTTGTCCAGGATGATTCTTTAACTTATGAATATCAGATTTGAATACACTTCGTGAAGATAATGATGCTTCAACAGATAAGGCACCTGACAAATCAGCAACTTTCAAAATATTTTCAGCTTCAAGACATGCTTTTATAGCAATCGCAGTGGAAACTTGGGTGCCATTAATCAAACTTAAGCCTTCTTTTGGTTCTAAGATAATTGGATCAAGCCCAACTTCTTTCATAGCTAACATAGCAGGCATAATACGTTCTTGAAAATTAACTAAACCCTCCCCAATCAAAGGTAATGCCATATGGGCAAGAGGAGCAAGATCACCACTAGCTCCTACGGACCCTTGTCTAGGGATAACAGGTAATATATCGTGATTTAAGAGCTCTTTTAGCAACTGAACTAATTTTAATCTGACGCCACTAACACCCTTAGACCAATTAATTAATTTTAATACCATAATTATTCTTGTTATACCTAAATCAAATGATTTTCCTACTCCTGTTGCATGAGATCTTAAGAGATTTAACTGCAACTGTTTTTGATCATTCTCATTAATAGAAATAGAGCTTAAGTCTCCAAAACCAGTAGTAACTCCATAAATTTTTTGGCCATTACTTAATAATTCTAAAAATATTTTGTGGGATTGATTTATCGATTTCCTAGTATCAGAATCAATTCGAACTTTCACCGGACCATTAAGGCAAGGTAAAAAATAATCCAATGAGCACGTTTTGTTAGTAATCGATAGGGCTTTCATAAAGTAATATAACTTTGCAAACCTATGTCAATCAATTACTAAGGCATGATTATATGTGAATCTCATTAATATTTGAAAATGGAATCATTTCTGAAGGGATTGCATCACTGAATGATTGTCCATATCTTTTTTTCGCTATTCTTTCATCCATCACAATAAAAACACCGCTATCTTTTGTAGTACGAATCAATCTTCCGAAACCCTGACGAAATTTTATAACACTTTCTGGAACATTATAATTTAGAAATGGATTTTTATTTTGTTTTTCAAGTAAATCACTAAATGCTTTAGTGGTTGGCTCAGTTGGTACACCAAAAGGTAGTTTTGCAACAATTAATATTTCTAATAACTCTCCTGGCAAATCAATTCCTTCCCAAAAAGAATTTGTGCCAAGAATAATCCCATTTTTTGTAGCATGCATAGCTTTAATAATCGAATGTCGGGAACTACCTTTAATTTGTGCAAAAATAGGTATATTTCTACTATTTGGCTTATTACGAAGCTCTTGATATGCATTAGTCAATGCAAATTTTGAAGTAAATAAAGCTAAAATCCTTTTATTGTATCTATTATGTAATTCATAAATAATATTGGCATGCAAACCAGGATCTTGTCCATCCCTACCAACATATTGAAAATAGTTCACTTGATCTTCATAATAAAATGGACTTTCAAACACTCCGGATATAACATTATCAATATCAAACGAATCTAATCCTGTTCTAGAAAAATAATACTTAAATGAATCATTAACCCGTAGTGTTGCTGAAGTCAGAATAGAATATTTAACTTTTTTAAAAAATTCTTCAACTAAATTTTTTGATATATCAATTGGACACCCATAGATAACTAATTCAAAATTTTCCTCAGAGCGAAATATTCCTTCTTGCCAATATACCCAATCAAAATTTTGATCTTGAGTTAGATCATTAATTAATTTTAAAATATTATTTAAACTATCAATAAAACTATCGATTTGAGTTAATATTTCAGAGAAATCACTATCAGCATCTTCTAAAGCTTTAATCTGCATATTTAGATTATTTAAAACATCAATTATAGATACAATATCAGTTTTTAATAAATCAAACTCATTTTTAAACATTCCATATTCTTCTTTTAAATCGTAAATAATATATTTTTCTACATATTTCGAAGATGAATTAAACCTACTTTTAATATTAAAGCCAATTTCATCAAATAGAGTATTTACTTTTATCTTGCAGCGTTCCACTAAATCATGCAAACCAATAATCAAATTAGATAACGACTTTCTCCTATCTACAATGTAGTCTAGTTGTTTTCTCCAATAACTAGCTGATTTGTTTTCTGGATCTATTCTTTCAATAGCAGATATAATTGATATTGCATTAATAGATTTTTGTAATTGGTTATATGCAGTATCAACTAGATTATGAGCCTCATCAATAATTACAGTATTATGCTCAGGTAAAATTCCTTCATTTTCAATTTCAGCAAATAATAAAGCATGATTAATAATAAGTAATTCAGTATTTTGAGATGATCGTCTAATTTTTCCAAAATAACATCCATCATTTTTTGCACAAATGGATGTAGTACAATACCCTTTTTCTGATTTAATTAAGGATGGAATTTTTACAGGTCGTGAGTTCCAAAAACCAGAGCATTCAGATAAATCTCCTGTTTCAGTATATAATAACCAAATAATTAATGGAAGAATACTTTCAATGTCTTTTGAAGAAAGTATCTTATTTCTTTCATTCATTAACCAGTTGAATCGAGTTTTACAAATATAATTACTTCTACCCTTTAACAATGCTGCATTTAAACTAATTCCTAATGCGCTAGATAATATAGGTAGATCTTTATAAAATAACTGATCTTGTAAATTTTTTGTGTGACAAGAAACTAAAATACATTTCCCCTGTTCCTTAGATTGCTTAATTGCAGGAAATAAGTAACCAAGAGTTTTACCTAAACCAGTTCCGGCTTCTAAAACTCCAATATTTTTTTCGCCATTTATAATTCTGTGTATTTCATCACTATATTTTTCTTGATTTGATCGATATTCATAATCTTCAATTAAATCTGAAAGCAAACCTTTATCATTAAAAACATCACTTACATTTATTGTATTAATATCTTTTGTTCCTTTGTTATTATAAATATTGCTATAGCTTATCTTTTTGATTTTTGATTTAGTTATTCCTGTATCAATATTTCCTTTCAGTTTTAATTCTTCAGCCAGATTTGTATATAAATAATTATTTGGCAAATTTATCGAAGATGTTATATCTACAATTTTTGATATTGTTTCTAATGGATAGCTAGCCGCTTCATATACTAGTTTTTGAAATATCATACCACAATTTTCAGTATCTATCTCCGCACGATGCGAACCATCCGATGATAAACCAAAATATTCAGATATAGTTCCTAGATTATGAACTGGATGAAAAAAAAGGAATGTTCTTGATAGCTGTAAAGTATCAAATAATTGATTATTTTTTTTCTTTTTTTCATATCTGCTACATAATGTATCTAAGAAACTCTTATCAAACGAAATATTATGAGCAACCAAAGGTAAATCAGATAAGAATTCTAGAAAGTCATCTAAGATTTCTGATTCTATTGGTTGTCCTTTTACCATTTTATCTGATATACCGGTTATATCTGTAATAAATGGATCAATCGGTCTTTCAGGATTGATCAATTTGACAAATCGATCAACAGGATCCCCGTTAAGAAATTTTATAGCTGCTATTTCTATAATTTTATCATCAACTGGGCTTAAACCTGTAGTTTCAAAATCAAATGCGATATATTCTGAAAGGCCTAATTGATTAAGTAATTTTTTCATTTCCATAAATAGTTAAGAAAATAGAATTTTATAGTAAAATAATGGATTAGTTAAGTCACCCCTCGCAACTTCATTTGCGAGCATACCACCTATTACATCCTTTAGATTTTCATTTCTTGATGCTTTATTAATAACAAAATTTAATAAAAATCTTGATCTAGCAAGTTTTTGAAGATTTGTACTAATCTTCAATTCCGGGCCTATATTCTCCCATAAGAGCTTATCATATGCTGATAAACTCTTTTCACTAAAATCTTTTGAATTAACTGCCTTCTTAAGTGTTGCTATTGCATATTTTGCTGATATCATTGCATTCCCAATGCCTTCGCCAGTAAATGGATCAATTAGACCAGCTGCATCACCCAACAACATGAATCCATCCCCATGGTTTTTTCTGTGGATGCTTCCCATGGGTAAATTCCAACCCCGAGGCTTTTCTAAGGGCTTTGCATTTTTAAACCTGTCTTTGAAATAATCTAACTTGGTCACTATGTCAAGTAATTGAACAAGATCCTTTTTATCATTTTTTATATATCTTTTTGATAAACCTAAACCAATATTTGCTAAACCATTCCCTGCAGGAAATAACCAGAAATATCCTGGATTAATTTCCTTAATAAAGTGAAGTTCAATCTGATCGCTTAACCCTTTAACTCCTTCAAAATAACAGCGTATTCCTAAAGCAGTATGTTTCATATTCATTGCATATAAATTTAATTTTTTTGCAATAACAGAATTGAACCCATCACAACCAAGCACAACCGAAGATAGTATCTCATTACTTTCTCCATTTTGATTATGCCCTTTTATTCCAATAACTGATTTACCATTCATAAGGACTTCTTTAACATTAAAACCTTCTAAAACGTCTACAACTTTCTTCGCCTTATTAAATAAGAAATAATCAAAAGTTTTTCGAGGAATCACATATCCTTCTCTGATATGTCTATCATTTAAAGATTTTGATAAATCAATTTCAAATGTTTTATTTTTTGGACTACCAAAGACTATTCGGTTTATTGTAGATCCATCTAAAAGTTTAATATCGCTTAGAATATCAAGATCTTTTAACATATCAACTACTTTTCCAGATAACGCATCTCCACAAATTTTATCTCTTGGCCATATCGATTTATCAATAAGTATAGCTTCAAGACCTAATCTATTTGCATAAAGAGCAGCGGTTGCTCCAGCAGGACCTCCTCCAACTATTACTACATCATATTTTTTATTAATAGACATATTAATAAATACAAATATTTTGAATTATATAAATAGAAATAAATTGGGGATTATTCGATGTCAACTGCAAATGTTGGAAATACAGTTTTAAAACGAAAATAGTGATAAACCCTCAAAATAAAAAAAAGAGACCATAAAGGAATTAGAAACCAAGGATAACGTATAGATAGAAACACTGCAGGAATAAACAAACCGTATATTCGAGCGCGCTGTATATGCCTAATATGCATAGGCATAACTATTGATACAATAAGGAATGGTGTATATACAGTTGAAATAGTACTTATAATTGGATCATCTAACAAATATCCTAGTAATGAACTAATAAGTGATAGTATACAAGCAATAAATAAATAAACTAGTCTTTGATTGCCATCTATTATTGATGGAGAATTGTCTCCGTCAGATTTTACATCAATAGAAAAAACAAATAATAGACAAAAATAATACAATAGATATGGTGCATAATTGATAAAATAAATGTTCATACTGTGACTAAACGAACCCAAAATCAAACAGCTCAGACCAAGAAGAAAAAAATATAAAACTGATTTTAGGCTATCAATATTTTTTGGAATTTTGGGGTTTTTCGAAGAAAAGACTGTCCAAATTGTTACAATAATTAAAATAAAAAAGATAGACATTGTCCCAGACTTCCAATCCCAAAAAATGTATCTATTTTCAATTCCTTTCGCAATATTAAAACCGCTTAAAACCATACACCACATTCCAAACCATCTTAATGGATCCCAAGCCATTAAATAATCAAATTGTATAGATTTATGAGATAAATAATTATATAAATCTGTATTAGGTTTGATCAATCTATTAACTAACATAAAGTTTTATCCGATTATTGGTGATCCAAATAACTTTTCAATAACTTCATTTAAAATAATAAATGCTATTACCAAGGCTCCAATACTTAAAAGAATTGTAACTAGCTGAGAAGGAATTCTTTTCGAATCCATTCCTCTATGAACTTCATTTAAAAATTCGTTAACGCCCCAAGTTTTTAAGATAAATATTGCCATTAACATACCTCCAATAGGCAACATATATTTTGAAGATAAATAATCCATAAAATCAAAAAATGACATATCTAAAAACCAAGTAAGATTTAATTTATCTCCTAAAGATAGTGAACAAAAAATTCCTACTATAGTAATTGTTCCACCAAATACAATAGTAGCTTTAGAGCGACTCCATCCTTTTTCATCTATAAAATAAGCAGTAACAACCTCTAAAATAGAAATCGCAGAAGTAAGTGCAGCCATAAATAGGATTAAGAAAAATAAAGTACCCCAAATTTGACCACCGGGTATTTCGGGAAACACTGAAGGTAATACAACAAAAATAAGCCCTGCTCCTTCTGCAGGATCAGCGCCCAAAGCAAAAACTGTTGAAAAAATTGCAATGCCAGCAATTAAAGCTATTAAAGTATCTAGCCCAATTACCCATAAGGCTGAGTTTAATAGATTTTCATTCTTTTTTAAATAACTACCATATGTAATCATAGTCCCCATACCAAGACTAAGCGTGAAAAATGAATGTCCAAGAGCTAAAACTACTGCAGATGCAGAAAGATCTCCAAATTTCGGCTTGAATAAGAATGTTAATGCTGATAACCCATTTGGAAGTAACAATCCTCTTATTGCTAAAACTATCAAGATTAGAATAATAGTTGGCATCATAATTTTTGACCATTTTTCTATTCCACCCTTAACTCCATTAATGATTACATATATACAAATAAACATAAACAATAACTGCCAAAATAATGGTGACCATGTACTCGTTATAAATGAATTAAACAACTGACTAGAAGCCTCAGGATTTCCTGCAAGTAATTGAAAATCACCTTTTATCGAAAGAAATGCATAGTTCATTATCCACCCACCTACAACACCATAAAAAGATAAAATAACATATGCAGAAGCAACCCCCAAAAACCCAACCCATTTCCATGAAGATTTAGGAGCTACAGTAAGATATGCACCTACAGGACTCAACTGTGTTTTCCTGCCTATTGCAAATTCTCCGATAACTATTGAAAGACCAACAACAAAAATGCAAATTAGATAAATTAAAGTAAATGCTGCGCCACCATTCTGACCAGCCATGTGCGGATATTTCCAAATATTACCGATACCAACTGCCGAGCCTGAAGCAGCTAAAATAAACCCTAACTTTGATCCCCATTTTTCTCTAGGTGTATTCATTTGTTCTCTTTTCTCTTTAAAGACGGTTGATCTAAATAAATATCTTCATTCATAATATTATCAAATTGATGCAAATGCGCATCAACTATCGCATCTATTAACCCGTAAATATATACAAAACCTATCCACCAAACATATTTGTTTCGTTTCTCCAAATAGCGATATTTTGGAAGATTAAATTTTGAATTATCTTGTTCATCATAATTATTATAAAGATCTGCATTCACATACCAATTAATTATTGAATATAACTCCATAGATATAATTAGACCTGCTTTCAATTTTTTTCCATTATATAATTGCCCACCACCAGGAAAAACAAGCGCAGATAACGCTGCCTTTTTTGGTGATTTATTTATTAATAGACTATCATTATGAGTCTGACAAAATAATAAAGATGAAAATAAACTATAAATAAATAGGTATTTAAAAAATAGAACTATCAAAATGAAGCTATACAATCAATCTCTACATCTGCACCTGCAGGTAACGAAGAAACTTCTATTAATGAGCGAGCAGGTGCTTCATTATCATTTATAAACTCGCTAAATACTTCATTTACTTCGGCATAATTTGATATATCAGTAAGAAAAACAGTAAACTTCGTTACATGCGATAGATTTGTTTCCGCTTCTTCAAGTATTGATTTTAAGTTATTCATAACTCTTCTCACACGTTCTTTAAAATTTCCATCAACTATACCTCCAGTATTTGGATCTATGGGGACTTGTCCAGCCGTAAAAACAAAACCATTGCTTATAACAGCTTGGTTATAAGCGCCTATTGGCTTTGGAGCATTTAAAGTATTAATGATTCGATTTTTCATAATATGTTCCTATTTATTTAATACCATACAAGCTAAACCAATATCTGGATTTAATACTCTTTTACCTAATGTATTAATTTTGTTCAACACAAATTCACCTACAACTGCAACTGTTGCTTCAAATAAATGCCCTCCTTTAGGGTCTAGATTATGATTGCTCATATTTATATGAGCATGAATGAAAGGAACACCATCTTTCAATTGAACATTACCTTGAAATGAAGTCAATTCCCATATATCATTAAAATTATGAGTAATGTATTTCTTATTACTTAAATCATATGCACCTAATTCAATATCTTTAATTGCTCCAATACCTGAAATTTTTCCATTATCTATATTCTGATCCTTGCAAAAATCAGTTAGACTTTCCATGATACGATCATCTTTTTCTAAATAAATAATAAATGTGTCTTTATCTTGATCAAACTGCATATTAACCCTCAACTTCCTTTAATTCAGATTTTATTAAATCAATACTCTTTTTCATTGCCAAAGCATAAGTATTTAAATCTTTACCTCCAGCAGTAGCTAAACTAGGTTTACCTCCACCTCCACCACCCATTTCATTTCCAATAATTTTAGCTAAATTTCCAGCATTAATACCTTTATCGATAATATCATTAGTTACTACAATTACTACAATAGGCTTATCAGACTTATCACTACCAAGAACTGCTATCCCACTTCCTAAAACATTTAATATTTCATCTCCAAATCCTTTTAACTCATCTAATGATTCAAAATCAACATTAGAAACTAAAATATTATAATCTTTATATTTTTGACATTCTTCCATTAATGTTTTTGCATTAATAGAAGATTTTGATCTTTTATGCTTTAATTTCTTCTCTAATTCTTTTCTTTCCTCAATTAAATGATTAACTCTAAAACTTATTTCATCTGCTTTTGTACCTAGAATCGCCTGCAATTTGTTTATAATATCTGCATTTGTTTGAATGTAGCTGATTGCTTCCGGTCCAGTAACAGCTACCAGCCTTCTTATGCCTGCTGCAAGGCTAGATTCTTCAATTATTTTGAGTAATCCAATGTCTCCAGTTCTATCAACATGAGTTCCTCCACATAATTCCATTGAAAATTCTCCAATAGCTATAACACGAACTTCATCTCCATATTTTTCTCCAAATAATGCTTCTGCTCCTTCCGCTTTAGCAACATCAAAATTTTTAATAGCAATATCAAGTGCAACATTCCTCTGGATTTCCTTATTTACTAGATTTTCAATTTCTAATATTTCTTGGTTAGATATTTTTTCAGAATGAGTTAAATCAAAACGAAGGTATTCAGGATGCACCAATGAACCTGCTTGATGGACATGATCCCCTAATGTTTTCTTTAATGCAGCATGCAAAAGATGCGTTGCCGTATGATTTTTTCTAATGTTTTGTCTACGTTTATAATCCACCCTGCAAGTAACTTTTTCTGATAATCTTTCCTTATTGAATGTACCAGAACAGATATGATGTATTTCTTCCCCACTTTTTTGGCAATCCAAAACATTCAATTTATCATCCCCAGATATAATAATACCTGTATCTCCAATTTGTCCACCTGATTCAGCATAAAAGGGAGTTTGGTCTAAAACTAGAATCGTATAATTATCTGTAACTGCATATTTACATATATCAGAATCTGACTCAATGTGTTCATATCCAAGAAAGTTTGAATTTTGGTTGTCTGAAACAACTACCCAAGATAAATCTTCAGTAACTTGCTTAAAATTTCCGGCAGCTTTAGCTCTATCTCTTTGTTTCTTCATATTTTTATGAAATCCTGTTTCGTCTACTTCTAAGCCATGTTCTCGAGCCATAAGTTGTGTTAAATCTAATGGGAATCCATAAGTATCATATAATTTAAAGGCCTCATCCCCAGAAATTATATTCGCATTATTATTTACATATTTTTCAAAATGAATCAAACCTCGTTCTAATGTGCTATTGAAGGAAATTTCCTCAGATTCAATTACTTTTTGAATATGCGTTTTTTTATCTACTAATTCAGGGAAACTCTCACCCATAACTTCTATGACTTGATCAACGAGTTTATATAAAAAAGGATCCTTTTTCTTTAACATTCTACCATATCTTGAAGCACGGCGAAGTATGCGCCTTAGAACATAACCTCTTCCTTCATTGGAAGGCATAGCTCCGTCAGCAATTGCAAAGCTGAGCATACGAATATGATCAGCAATAACATGGTGAGAGACTTTGTTTTTATTATATTTTGTTCCAGTTATATTCTCAATACCTGTAATGATTGGCTGAAATAAGTCCGTTTCATAATTTGATTTTTTATTTTGTAATACTGTAACAATCCTTTCTAATCCTGCTCCAGTATCAATATGTTTTTCTGGTAAATCAAGCAACGTTCCATCACCTTGTCTATCATATTGAATAAATACAAGATTCCACAATTCCCAATATTCATCAGTATTATTTACTCCATTTGGATCTTGGTCATCGACTTCTTCTCCAACATAATAATGAATTTCTGAACAAGGACCACAAGGACCAGTATCTCCCATCTCCCAAAAATTTTCTTTATCACCAAAACGAAGCACTCTATCTTTTTTAATATCGGTTTGTTCTAGCCAAAGATCATGTGCTTCATCGTCATCTTTGTAAACTGTTACCCACAACCTTGATTTATCTAAACCCCAAAGATCTGTAAAAAGCTCCCAAGACCATTTAATAGCCTCTTTTTTATAGTAATCACCAAAAGACCAGTTACCAAGCATTTCAAAAAAAGTATGATGAAATACATCAACTCCAACTTCTTCAAGATCATTATGCTTACCGCTTACTCGAATACACTTTTGGGTATTAACAGCACGCTGATAATCTGCTTTATGTTCTCCAAGGAAAATAGGCTTAAATTGATTCATACCTGCATTTGTAAATAAAAGCGTCTGATCATCAATAGGCACCACAGGAGAGCTTCTAATGAAACGATGATCTCTATCTTGAAAAAATTTTATAAAGTCATTTCTTATTTTCTTGGCATTCATATTCTTTACAAATTAAAACTGGTCTCTATAGAAGTTATATTTATCATCTCATTAGGCCCATCAACTTTTCCATCTCCATTTAGGTCTCTATAAGTTCTTTGAAACGAATAATTTAATATCATTCCAGATCCAAGATCTACTCCAATACGGTATCCCATAACTGTACTTTCTGATGGTTCAAATTTAAAAGGGTTGGGAACATTTTGCTGTTGATAAAACCACCTGGCATATTTGATTTTACTAATGGACTTTGTTAAGCTAAGTGATGCAACAAAATTTTTATTCTTATTCTCTTCAAAATCATCAATTGTATTGTTCCATATCTCACCTGTTAGATCTTGGTATGCTGCTCCTGCTCGAAGCAAGCTCCCTAATCTTAGGTTAAGGCTTGCATAGAATCCATTTTGTTTACCATAGCGCCCCAAACGACTCTCTTTTGTGACAACTTGCATCCCTATATTATCAACTGTTGAAAAAGATGCTCTTTCAATTTGATAAGACCTGTTCCAATAGCCAAACTCAAATTGGCCTTTGGGTATCATCCTATATTCAATATTTAACTTAGCTGGACCAAAAATAGTTGATATACCAATAGGTACTAAGCCAGTTCCTAATGGAAGTTCTTCTTGTCTTAATTTAGTTTTACCAAACATTTTTGCTGCTTGAGAATATATATTAACAGATAGTTTTTCTTGAGCTATTAAGGGATATCCAAAATCTACAGCAATTGCCCCAACTGGATCTGAGTTTTTATTAATGTTCAAGGGTTCTGCATCTAATTCTATATTACCATCTGGCAATGAATCATAATATGTTTCATTACTGAAATCTACACCAACTGTATTACCTAGATTATCCCACCAAGCATGGATATCATCTAAATCACCAGCATCTAAATATCCATCACCATCCCTATCTAATTCATTTGGATCTAAGTCAGCTAAACCATCGTTGTCAGAATCCATAGAAAAAGCAGAATTACTAGGAAATGCATCAACAATATCTGGTACTCCATCGCTATCACTATCTCGTAATCCCAAATATTGATTTCTATCAATTACAATTGAAATTGCAAAAGGCAAAGAACTAATTAGAGGTGATTTTACTCTTAATCCAGTTAACCCAATATTTTCCTTAAAATCATTAACAAATCCTTCTATTGTTCCTAGTTTAGTTCTTACCTTATAATCCAATCCAACTTTTCGTACTTGGGGATATTGAATAGCGTTTGAATAAGAATTGACTAAAATACCATACCCTAAATCAACCCGGTCTAAGGAGCCAATTTTAAAATATAAAGGATCATTTTTTAACCCATAACGTATATAGTAAATTTTATCTATGATTGTATTTTTTATATTTTCTGTGGTAGAAAAGTCCCATTCATCTTGATGGACATTTCCATCTTGATCAAAATAAAATACAAGATCTAATGCAACTGCAAATTTACCTAAAGGGACAATTGGTCGAAGAGCTATTTGATTCCATACTTTACCATCTATAGTCACAGCTCCAAATGCGCCTTGCATTGAGCGCTCATTCTGAGCATTGCAAAAGCATAAAATTATTATACAAATTACAATGGTAGTGGAACGGAAAATTATCATTAATAATCCTTAAACAAAATTACCGTTTGTCTATTCCCTATTCAATGATTAATTAAGTAAGTTTCAATATGGTTAATATTAAGAAATATAGATTAGAAGACATCTTAAACCTATCTCGAGAAGAGATCAAGGAGTATATTATATCTTTACAGCAGTATATACATCAAAAACTAGATTCCGGCATAACAATTGATGATATATTGGATGAAGAAGATCCTTTTGAAATAATTGAACCCCTATTACAACGTGAAGAATTTCCTATTTTTGTACTTACAATAATTAATAAAATTCAGAGTAACACAGTTATGAATACTTTACTTGATTCTATTGAGAAAGGAATTAAGAAAAATAACGAAGCAAAATTATCTGATCAAAGATAGCTTTTGACTTAAGATAGAACCATCAACATTTAGAATAATAAAATATATTCCTGAACTCATATTAACACCATTATCATTGGTGCCGTTCCAACTTATTGTGTGATTTCCTGGTTCTACAATGTTATTTAATAGATTCCTTATTTTTCGTCCGTTAATATCAACTACCTGTATATTAACATTTGATAATCTAGGAAGGCTAAATGAAATTCTTGTATTAGGATTAAATGGGTTCGGGTAGCTTGGATTTAAAGCTAATTGGTTTGGAATATTACTCATATTTAAATCGGTATGTACATTTGGTGGCATATCTTGATTTAATACCAAATTAATATCATCCACATACCAACCTTGACTTTCATCATCTGAATCAGAAGTCATTAACAATCTCAAGTATAATTCATCTTCGTTTATATATGTATCCAAGTTAATATATCTTTCAAATAATTCTTGATTGTTCCATGCACTAATAGTCAAAATATTTATCCAGTTAGGATTATCTCCTCTTTTCACTTGAACATATCCATAATCACCCGGTCTCAATAGTTCTCCTGATTTAAATTTTAAATAAGCTTTACTAAAATGGGTTAAATTGATTGGATCTATTAAATAACATGGATTATATGCATTTGGAGCATATAATCCATTTGGACTATCATTTATTGCCCATTTTATTGTATGATTAACATATTGTCTTCCCCAATCTCCTAGATCCCAAGAATTCATTGAGGACGCATCTTCAAAATTTCCCAAAGCATATTGATCAGAAATATAGAAATGTTTTTCATCTGATTCAGATTGATTTGATTGTGAAGATGCATCAGTAGCAACTGTCCAATAACGAATTTCTGTTCCTGGGCTGATACCATCATAAGATATTGAACCTATATAAACCGTGCCAAAATCTTGGTTAAATGTTTCTTCACAAATTATCGATTGTATCTGATTATTTCCTGCTTGCCAGAAAAGTTCTACACTATTTATCCCAATATTATCCGATGCAATTGAAAGAATATCATAGGATCCAGATGGATAAAACTGATCTTCTATATCTGTAATTAATTCAACTTCAGGAGGGATATTGTCTACTCCTATATTGAATGTATAGGATGAAAATGGAGCTCCATAGGGTTTAGTCACTCGATCGCCACTTTGTGTGGAAAATGCAACATAGTAATGCATTATACCATTTTCTCCAGATGGATTGAGACTGCCTACAAAATTTGCTCCAGAAGAAATTAATAAGGTTGAATCAGATACTATTCCATCTATACCCCAGTAAAGCTTTAAACTTGAATAATCAATGCTATAGTTGGGACTTTCATCAATAGATACATTAAAACTTATAGGATCAGTATTATTTTCCGTATCATTTATCTCTT
>CEUQ01030804.1_pt1 | contig 43325 bp, 36 predicted proteins | sample 361491 | NCBI WGS metagenome assembly CEUQ01 (sample SAMEA2622796, study PRJEB7988) | marine metagenome | biome: marine biome (ENVO:00000447); feature: marine epipelagic mixed layer (ENVO:xxxxxxxxx); material: "saline water (ENVO:00002010), including plankton (ENVO:xxxxxxxx)" | depth 120 m | reverse complement strand
ATGAAATTAATATCATCTTGAAGCCATTTTTTTAAATCATTGTCAACTCTTTGAAATAATTGTTGTCTCCCTTCAAAAACAACCTCATCAAAATCAAAATCATTTTTAATGCTTTGGCATATATCCTTAGATTCAGATTCATCAATTTTATTATTAATAAATATTTTTATAATAGCTTCATTATTTTTAAAATTCTGTGAAAGATTATTGGTTATATTAGAAATGTAAATAATAAATGAAATTATTATAAGACAAATCATTATAGTTAAAGATGATATAACAGAATATACAGGATATCTTTTTAGTGATTGAATACTCTCAAATAAAATAAATTTAAATTGCTCAATCATGATATAATAGATCCATTATTTAATTCAATAAAATGCTTAATTCTATTTTCAATTAAAGGATAATTGTGTGTTGCCATAACTATTGTCGTACCAAGCTTTGCTTCTTCTTCTAATAAATCTATTATATCATCAGAAGAACTAGGATCTAAATTTCCTGTAGGTTCATCAGCAACAATAATTTTTGGATTTTTAATTAAAGCTCTAGCAACACATACTTTTTGTTGTTCCCCACCACTTAATTCTTCCGGGTATGCACCACTTTTATGACTCAAGCCTATTTTGGCTAATAATGTTTTGACTTTTTCCATAATAACCCTTTTGTCACATCCAATAATTTGAAGAGGTAAAGCAATATTTTCAAATATTGTCCTATCCTTAATTAATTTAAAATCTTGAAATACCATACCAATATTCCTTCTGTAATAAGCTAAATCTGAATCGTTGAATAAAGAAATATCCATGTTGTCGACAATTATTTGACCTGAATTTGGAAATATTGAGCATAGGATGGATTTAATAATTGTAGATTTTCCTGCACCAGTAGGACCCATTAAATATACAAATTGCCCTTTTTCTATAATAAAGGATATATTATTTATTCCCCTAGAATCAGAATGCTTAACAGTAACATTAATAAAATTAATCATACAAAATCCCTAAATAAATTTAGAATAAGTTAAATATGAAATATGCATATATAAATAATAATAATAAACTTGAAAATTTTGAGATAGATTTATTGATTATATAATTTAACAATAAAATTAAATGTGAAAGAGTAAAAACAATAGCTATTAAATTAATGTCATAAATTAATTTATTATCTATACTAATTTTTGTAAATAAAGAAGCTATTCCTAAAACAAATATAACATTTAAAATATTTGACCCTATAACATTACCAATTAATAAATCATATTGCTTTCTTTTTATGGCAGCTAGAGAAGTAAATAATTCTGGTAACGATGTACCTAAAGCGACTATTGAAAATCCAATATTTAATTCGCTTATACCAATTAAATATGCTATTTCCAAAGCATTATCAACGACTAAATTAGTACCTAGAGATAATCCAATTATAGAAATTAGCAATATGAAGAAAGTTTTAATAAAACTGAAAGATTCTATTTCTAATGAATTATGACTAGATTGATTATTTGAAATTAAATAGTAAAAATAATATATAAATACTCCTATTAATAATATACCATGTATATAATTAATAGTAACATTATAATAAATGCAAAAAATAACATAACTACCTAACAAAAATATAAAAACTAAATCTTTTAATAAATCAGATTTAAATGTCATTTTATATAAAAAAGAACAAAAACCTAATACAAGGGCTACATTTGCAATGTTTGAACCCATTATATTTCCTATAATTATACTTGATGATACTAAACTGCCTGAATCAGTTGGAGTGTTATGCATAAAAATAGAATATAGAGAAACCAAAAGCTCAGGCAAACTAGTTCCTAATGCTATGACTGAAGCCCCAATAATCACAGATGATATATTTAATTTTTGAGAAATAAGAATTGATTTATCAATAAAAGATTCAGATGAATAGTAAAGAAAAATACATCCTAATAAAAAAAGAACAAAAGGCATTAAATTTTTAATAAATAACAAAACTCCAAGCCATGTACCATCATCTTGAATATTAATATGAAAATCTCCTAAAATAGAACTCATCTAATTCATATACAAATCATTATTAATAATTAAATGATTTACCTCTTTAGTTAAACAATCCTTAATTTCATTTATCTTTCCACAAGACACTTTATTTCTAATTTCTGTAGATGAAATATTATAATCAAAATCTATAAAATCTATATTATTAATGCTTTTATTTTTAAAACTTGATATTTGCCTATTAAAACACACAATATGAACTTCACTTATAATTTTATTATAATCTTTCCAATTATTTAGATTATTGTATTGATCTCCTCCTATAACCATATAAATATCAGAACTTTTAAATTTATTTTTTAAATACATGATAGTATCAATTGTATAATTTGGTTTAAAATCTGATTCCATCTCAAATGTATCTATAACGACCTTATCTAAATCTTCATTATCAATTAATGATTTTAACATTTCAATTCTATCACTGTCTTTAGAATAAAATTGTGATTTCTGCGGTGATTGTCCTGTTGGAAAAAAAATAAACTTATCACACAAATTTAAGCAATATTTATAAATTAATTTGTGGGCCTTATGTGGAGGATCAAAAGAACCACCAAAAAAATAAATTTTCATTTGTAAAGCCTATATAAACCAGAAAAACCTAAACGATTTTTATAATCAATTAATATTTGTTCTGCTTCATCTCGATTCTTAATATCGATAAATTTTTTGTTATTTAATTCGAAATAATCTAATGCTTTATCATAATCACCCATTACAATATATGTGAAGATATAAGAAATTAAAGCTTGATCAAAATGATAGGTATCATAATATTCTAATATTATTATATCAAAATAATAAAATGCTGATTCAAATTCTCCCATCTTCAAATATAATCTAGCAGACTCATAATATTTTTTTGATAATCTATTTCTTAATTTTGAAAGCATATCATATGCATCTTCTTTATAAATAGTAGAGGGAAAATTATCTAAAAACTCTTGAATAACAGATATTGCAAAAAAAGAATTTGATTGATCTTTACTGTAAGGAAGGGTTAACTCAAATGCACACCTACATTTCATAAACTGAGAATATTCAACATTTTTAATATTTTTTGAAAACATCGAATAATAATTAAAATTATAAGATGCTTCATCATATTCTTCTAATTCAAATAAAGATTTTGCTAAATAAAGTGTAGATTCTAAACCTATGTTAGTACCTTGCTCATTCTGAACTAAAAATTCAAATTTATCTTTTGCTTTCTGAAATTTTTTCTTCGAGAAATATTCAACTCCTAAATCAAATTTATCTGCACTAGACAAATCATCTTTTTTAAATAATGAACAGCTCTGAGCAAAAAATAAAGTTATAACTAATATAATACGAATTAACATTAGTCTAATTTAAGAATTAATTGAGCTTCATGAAAATTGATTATTGGATTATAGTCATATGATAAAGATAAATTCTGAGAAGAAATACTACTTACAAGCAAAGCATCAAGCATACTTACAGCATGATTTACATATATAGCAGAGATAACCCAATCTTGAATTTTATAATTCTCAACTGATTTATCATATAATCTCTTAGCATATGTTTTATTAGGACTTGTTGCATTATCTTGCCCCCAGTCATTTGTAATCCTTTGAATTTGATCTTGATCATCCCATCCAGTAAAAAATTGATCATACTTAACAATCTCTTCATAAAAATCATGATTTGTAACCATTATTAAATTATTATCTTCAACAAATATTTCTGCTACACCATCACTATCTAAATTATATTCATTATAAAAAAGAAAAAATGATTCGGTATTTGTCTGCATATATCTTCTAATACCATCTTCATCATCATAATAAAAAGATAATCCGTGTCCAGTATTTATTTCACTATAAATACCAGATTCTTCATTTGAAAATAAATCTCTATATTGATACTTATCAGGATTGTTTGGATCATCAAAATCATAATAATGGTCACACCAACTTGCAAAACTCCAATGATTTATAGAAAACTGCTGATATTGATTTTGATATTTTTCAGCTTCACTAATATAATGACTATAGGCTGCCCAACTAATTAATTCAATACCAAGAAAAATTATTCCTTTAGTTTTTTGATTATTAACAAAATATTGTCCTGCTCCAGGAATTAATCCTGAATAAACAATAGATTTCAGTTTATTAACTGTATTATACTTTGTATATCCTGTATTAGATAAATCGAATAAATTTTGATAATAGTTACTATTACAAAACACAAATGAACATAATACAAAAAAAATTAACTTCTTCATAAATAATATTATTATTAAAAATTAAACAAAAGTCTTAAATAGGTTTTAGATTCATATATATCAATATCAAAAAATCGTAAACCATCTAATACAACTGGATAATGCTGCTCCAATGTAACTGCTGCAGGATAACCATAAAACAAAAATCCTTTTGCTCTTAATTCAAAACCTGATGATAGCTTTGGTACCCCATTAGAAATCGCATCACCATATTGTGCAACAAAACCTAGTGATAATTTATTAAAACCAATAAAATCTTTAAAACCTAAATATTGTTTATCCATAATAAGAGTTCTAAAATAAATAGATTGAGCAATTAATCCCCAGCCAGTAAGTTCTTTATCATAAAATGTATATCCCTTTAATCCTGTCATTCCCCCACCATTAAAATGGAAAAAATCATCTATATTCCTATTTCCAATAAAAGCTAACCTAAAATTATTTTCTACAGAAATTTTATGTTTTTCTAAATATCCAAACCACTGAAATTTTAAATCAAATCTAGAGGTATTATTTGGTTGCAAAACAGATACATAGGTTCCATAATCACTAAAATCTAAGCCATCCATAAAATTATTCCATTCATAACCTAATGTTATATCAAATATATAACCATTTCTAGGAATCATATTACCTAAGAATTGAGGTTTAATTTTTCTTGATAATGCTCTAATTGACAGAATGTGCCCTTTATAATAGTCAAAACCTAATTTACCATATCCAACTAATGTTTGATTACCATTACTAAGATATTCTTGTTTTATTGTTTGAAAAATCTTTTGATTATAATTAACATAATTATAATTCAACCAAAATTTGAAATCAAACTTAGAAAATCGTGTACCTAAATCAGCTGAGAAAAGATGATAATCCACATCATTATCAATACTAATATTTTCAACTAATAAGCTATCTACAGTATAATATTCAAAAACTTGATTCGTATTTCTACTTGCCCAAAATAGATTAGTATAAAAAGTTGGGTAAAACTTTTTATACTCAAACATTAACATTGCATCAATATCTTGAATTTGATTAATTGAAAAACCTCCAAATAAGGATAATTGACCTATAAAATCATCTGCAAAAGCATAAAAACCATATTTTGTATTATTACTTAAATCTTTCAATTTTGTATCATTATCTAAATAATCAAACATAATTCGTGGAACAATATGTAATTGGGTCATATTATTAGAATATGGAAGACTATTTTTATGTAAATCTAAATTTTGTGGCACATCTAAATTGGAGGTGTTGTACTGTATTGGACTAATATACCCTATCACATCTTTTGAAATCTCATTTAAATTATTAATTACAGCTATTTTGTAAGCCCCATCATGATACAGACTATAAACAAGCTTATTTTTTTTAATATCTGGCATAAATGCACCACCAAATACATTTGTTAAAAATTTAATTTCATCATTTTCTTGATAGCTAATATTAAAAATTCCATTATGATCTTGAGAAAAATAAAGCTTATCATCTTCAATTATAGGATTTCGGATATCATTAGTTTGATCAATAATTTTTAATGTTTTTTTACTATTAATATCCACTTCATAAATATCTCTACCGTGATTAATAATAACATCCATAACTATTTTGTCTTGATTAAAATCCCAATTTATAGATGATATATATTCTTGGTTATTAAAATCAGTAATTTTAATAAAATTAATACTATCAATATCTGATATATATATATTACTTAGACCATCAACTGTAGATATTGCAGCTATCAAATTATTTCTAGCATTAAATATAGGAGAACGTAAACGTTGGTTTTCAGTTAATTGGTCAGGCTCCTCTTGATTTAAACTCATTTTATACAAATCAAAATATTTAGATCCATGTTTATTTGGCTTACTTCTCAATGTAAAAATTAATGTAGAATCATTTATCCAACATGGAGCATATTTTGATCCAGATATTAATTTATTTTTTGTTGAATCTAATAAATTATAAATAAATAAGTCTGTCTGACCAAAATAATCATTATCCTGATTTGATATATAAGCAATCTTTGTACCATCAGGAGACCATTTTGGAAATAAATTTGTTGTTCCTTTTGATTCAATAACAGTACCTTCAACTAAGTTGTTAGATACATTCTGCAATTGAACTTCATAATCTTGGCCAATTGTTTTTACCCAGTCTAAATATAACTCATATCCATTATATTTTGAATTTGTACTTTCAAAAATAGCTTTATTAACGGAAAAGGTTTTAGTAGCTAAAATTTTAGATATTTTAGGTAAAATATCACTACCAAATCGATTAGTTAAATAATTTGAAAATGCCCAGCCTTGATTGTAAACAGCTTCAGATCCAATTCCTTTTTTACCAAAACTATTCATTTGATTAAAGGATAATAACTTATTATTGATTGTCATATCTCTAAGTAACATATCTCTATGAGAATCCCAAAAATCATAATGCAATTCAGGAGACATGTATTGAGCTGTTCCTTCTGCAAGCCATGGAGGAACTGCTACACCTGGAATAGGCATAGAAAACATTAAATTTGGATATCCATATAATACATCTTTCCTTTTTTCTTGTTCATAACCAAAACCTTGAAAATAAATAGCTGGAAACCTAGTAGAAGCTTTCATTGAACTCCCAATCTGAATGATATGAGTAAATTCATGAGTAATAACATTTTGCAACCATCGATGAGAACCTCTTAAATCAAAATCAAGAGGATGTGCCCAAATTTCAAGCTTATTATCATAATAAAATGCAGTCCCATTAGAAATATCATCTGTATCTTTAATAATTATAACAGTTTTAGTCTTTGGTCTAAAGTCATAATAATCAGTGATTGGCTTATATATTTTTTCTGCTACAAATGCAGCTTCTGAAACTGTATTTTCGGTTCCTTCGTGATAATGGAATATAAAATGATCTGTTTCAAAAGTTCTCCAATTTAACTCTGTATGATTATACCAAGATTGAGAAAAAATAAAACTAAATAATATGAAGATTACATATCTCACTAGTAACCTACAACTACCTTAATAATTTTTTGCTTATTACCCGACGATATTATTTCTGCAAAATATAACCCTGGAAGTAATTCTTTAGTATTCCATTCAATCTCATTGTATTCATATAAAGTAACATTATTACATGAGAGTTGATCTATTTTGTTACCAGAAATATTATAAATATTTATATCTACATCATTAGTTGGGCTGTTAATAAAAAAACGAAATTTTGTTTTTCCATCTTTAATTGGATTTGGATAATTATAAAAATTAGTAATATCTTGATTTGAACTGCTATAATTAGGTTGTACATGTATACCAGAAGATAAAGGGTAATTTGAATGATTGTTATATCTCTTAAGCCAATAATTATTATCACCTATTTGAAAAGATGAAGTTTCACTATTAATATTATAATATCTACTTCCATCAGTAAGATAATTTGCAATAACCATTATATCAGAGTTCTGATTCAAAGAGGGAAGTGAAATTATACTTCCATCAAGCCAAATAAGTTCAATATGAGATAAATTTCTACATACCATCACTAATTCATCAGTTTCTTTTTCACTTAAAATCAATAAAATCCCATGATAATTTTCCCCTATTGGAAAGCCATTTACAAGAGTTCCATTTGAATTATATGCAACTATTTGACCATCTTCAGTAACAAAAATAATTTCATCTAAGCCGTCACCATCAATATCAGCAATTGAAATACCATCATAAGGATAATAATCAGGTGTTATTATTAAGCCATCAACAATAAAACTATTATTTTGATATGTTAATTCATTAATTGAATCTGTATTTAAAAAATGGCCAAGCCAAAATTCATTATCTGATGGAACTATATTATTATTTAAAGGGTCTAAATAAGCAAATTCATAATTAATATTAAATAATTGTGGAATATTATCATTTCCTGTTAAAATAATACTATTTTGGTTATATATATCACTTTCTCCGCCCCATTGTGTATTATTTAATAAAAATGAATCCATATTAAGTTCTAAAATAGAATTATTTATATTTTCACCATAATAAACAAATGAATCTGATGTACCTAAAACTTTATCATAATCATAATTAAAATCTAAATAAGGAATTGAGCTTACATAACGTGCTTTTATTCGTGCTGTATTAGAAATTGAATCTAATATTTCGAATGAAAAGAAAGATTTTGAATTATCATTTAAATGTGAATTTGGACGAGAATATGTATCAAAAACTTCTGTTTTTAGCCATATACCTCCATTATTAATACATTCTGATACATAAAATATATCCATAAGTGCATATGTTTCAGGATTAAAACATTTATAAGGAACATTATTAGCATAATGGTATGCCTCATTACCTCTATACCAAAAATCCCATTTAGTTCCTGATGTAGGATCATCATTTGAAAATAATGCATAACTTTCAAAACCAATATCTAATGCACCATCACCTTCTTCAACAGCTACAGCTCTATTACTAACATTATTATTAATGCCATTATTTAAATTTAAATATGACTCATCAATATGCCATACAAGCAAACCTGAATTTGGTAAACCTAAATCGTAATCAATAACTTTTGTAATAACTGAATCCTCTGAAAATTCAAATATATTGAGTGTGTCACCACAAATATCATTAGCTGAAATAATAGCATCAAACCAATTACTGTATCCATTTGGGAATTCTTGATCATTATAAGGACCATTGTAATCCGATACAATATCAGTTAATGACTCTCCATTACTTAAAATATTTGATTTATTTTCAATTAAAAAATATTCATAATCTGAAACATCAAATCTGTATATATTATCAGGCTCAGTATTAAATACCAAATAATCCTGTGTTGATACATCATTAGTCATATTAATAGATGTAGACCAATTTTTTAAAATTCTAGTCCAAGGCGATGGTAAAGAAGGAATTATACCCCTACCATTATTAGAGCCATAATCCATCAAACCAAAAATACCTATACCTGGATCTCCAGTTTCAGTATTAAATAAAGGTGGCAAACCTAATGCATATCCCATTAAAAATGAAAATGTACCTGTCATACCAAGTTGATAATCGCAATAGGTAGAATCTCCATAAAAAATATCTTCAATACTATTAAAAAATATCATATTCTGTGTTTCGGGCAATAATATTCCTGATGAAATAAAATTATTATTAATTACTGGATAGTTTACATTTCCAAACATAGTAGGTTCTATGTATGCACTTTTAATATCATATATAGCTGGATCAAATGTTGGAAATGAAAAATCTTGACCTATACCCGCATGAAATACTGTAAATATAACATCATTAAAATTAATATCTGGATTAGACATTAAATAATTTTCAATATCATCTTTTGCAATATCAAGTGATTCTTTAAATAATCTAGATAAGTCTTCGTCACTATATGAATATAGCTCCATTTTTTTATTTAATCTATAAGCTCCATTTTCAGTTTCTGAATTTGAAATAACGTGTCCACTTATGTTTATATTTCCATTTGAAATAGAATGATAATAACTTGATAGTGCTTTAATTTGAGAAGAAAAATATATAGAATCATGTGGAGGTCTATCAACAATAAACTGATCGCATCTAACTAAATCTGGATTCCATATCATATCAATATCTAAAGAATCAAGAAACAAACCATCACCGCTTGTAAGAGGACTATTGTCAGGCTCAAATTCAACCATAATTGCGATTATATGAGGGTAGCTAATTGGTTGATGCGATGAGGCTAAAGAAAAATTTGATAAATTAAATTTTATATCAAAACAAAAGAGTAGGTTTACAATGAAATATAAACAAAAAATTCTTGTTGCTACATACATTTACAATTATATCTCTGCACTTACAGAAAAGAAAAGAGAATTACTTCTTGGATGCCCTTGTTCACCAGCTGTATAACCAAAATCAAATCCATATCCATCAAATCTTACTCCAGCTCCAAAGGTAGGGTTAGTTATATCCCCTTCTTTATCATATATATAACCAGCTCTTAATACAAAACTTTCTGTATACCAAAATTCAAAACCAGTGTTTATAATAATCTCATTAAATTCATCTGAAAAACTTCTACCATCTCCTGAACCTAACTCTAAATATACTTCACCTTCTCCAGCAATAAATTCTCCATTTTGTGGATCTATTTCACATTCTAAACTACAAGCATAAGCTCCTTGCCTATCGTCCCCATTAATTACACCATCTCCATTATCATCTTCTCTATATAATTCTTCTGGCTGTGCCTGTCCATCCAATTCACCTCCATTGTAGCCATCTTGCCAATAATAACCTCCTATATACTGGTCTCCAGAATAATCAATATCTCCACCATAATACCAATCATCCATCCAAGCCGTTACCCAAGCTGTATACCAAGGGTCTGCATATGCACCTTCATTTTGTCCACTACTATTTGACATATTATCATAAATAGGTTTGTCATAGTTAATACTACCATCGTCATTGGTTTCATATGATAATTGACCATCACCAATTAAGCGGTCCCCATCCCAATCCATAGAAGGATATGATGCAACTAATAGTTTTTGCATATCCATAAGCATATTAAATTGTATAAAATCATCTTTATATAAATTACTAAAAAATCCTATCCTCATATTTGTAGGGGCCGGATCAGCTTGTGCCTCATCTATAAAAGCAATTGGAGGTCCAATATTTGCAATATTAAAACCAAATCTAAAATTTGGTTTAACCAGTAAATAAGCTAAGTCAAATGCAAAATCTGTTGAATAAGGGTCTCCTTCGCCAGATTCGTTTTCTGTCACAGAATCAGCTAATTTTTGATGAAAAAGTTTAAAACCTAAACCAATACCTGAATCTTCAGTCAATTTTGTTCCATAACTAGCATCTAGTGCCCACATATAACTTTTAAAATTACCTAATTCATTACCATCAGCATCAGTTGCCAATTGCTCTCCTAAGCTTAAAAAAATCAAATGTCCTCCAATACCTCCGCCATATCCTGGTTGAGAAAAACCAATAAATTCATAATATAAATCAGGAACTAATGTTTTTAACCAATTTACATGCATACCAACAATACTACTCTTACTTTGAAAAGCCAAACTTGCAGGATTATAATAAGAAGCATACCCATCATCAACTCTAGCTACATTTGCTTCACCTGTACCTTGAGCAGCAGCTCCAGGAGCTATTAATAAAAAGATTGCTCCTGCTTCACCAACAGGAAACAAAAAACCCACCATAAAAACCATAAATAAACTCAATCTAATTTTTTTCATCTTATACCCCATATAAAATATTTAAATACTAATATAATTATTGTATAAAATAGTACACTTTTCAATCGAAAAAGTTCCTGTTTTATTTATTAAACAAATTAATTATAAATAAAACATGTAAAATTACTGATTATTGCTTTTTGAGAAAAGTAGATTTATTTTCTGCCTTGCCAATAAGCTTTGACATATTTAGCAGGATTTTTTTTGACATCATCAACAAGTTCTTTAGCATTATCAACTACTTCATTTAAATTATTATACAAACTTTCATCTTTTAATAATTTTCCTAAAGTACCTTTGCCCTCATTCATTTCATCTACTAAAGATTTTAATGTGCTCATAGAATTATCAAAAGAATCTGCTGATGAAGAAAATGATTCTAATCCTTTAGTAGCAATTTCTAAACTATTAGAAAAATTTTCTATCTCAATTAATATTGAATCAATTTTGGCAGCCTTAGGTTGAAATTCTTCTCCTAAATTTAAACCTACTGATTTTAACTCACTTGAAAAAATTTCCATATTCTTAATAATTTTATTAATCTCTTCAGAAAGCATTAAAGTATTTTTTGTTTCATTTACCAATGAATCTGTATTATTTATAATACTCTTTAAAGCTCTCACCTCTTTATCAGTTAATGTAGAAGATAATTGTCTACTAAAAGCACTCAAATCTTTAACAACCGGATCAATATCATATGCTTCAGTAGATATTTCGCCAGTTAATAATTCTCCAATGTCTATATAATCGGCACCATCACCTGGATTAACTGTTATGTGAGTTTCGCCAAAAATACTGGCCTTAACTTGAAAGGTTGAATTATTAGGAATCATTATACCTAATTTATCATTAATAGACAGCTCAACAACCACTCCATTACGCCCATCTAAAATTCGAACATTTGATACCTGACCAATTTGCTGCCCTAACATTTTTACTTCATTTCCAGAAGTTATTCCCATTCCATTTTCAAAAATAACACTGAATTTATATTCTGTATCTATACTATCATCTGCAAAATAAAAAATAGCTGTTAGAAACAATACAAGTCCAACTGAGACAAATAAGCCAATCCAAAAAAATTTACTTTTATTATCTAATTCCATATTCACTTATAAGCTACCACTAACTTCTAAAAATTGCAAGACAGTTTTATCTTGAGAACTTTTCATATCATCAGGAGAACCATCGTATTTAATCTCACCTTTATCTAAAAATATTACTCTATTTGCAACATTTTGTACAGTTTTCATTTCATGAGTAACAATTATTGATGTTAATTTTTCTTCATTATGAATTTTTTTAATTAGATTATTAATACTATGTGTCATAATTGGATCTAATCCTGTTGTAGGTTCATCATAAAGTATATATTCTGGATTTGCTGATATTGCTCTTGCTATCCCAACTCTTTTTTTCATACCTCCAGACAATTCTGAAGGCATCATATTTTCGGAACCCTCTAAACCAACTTCATACAAAGATTGTTTAGCACACTCAATTATTTTATCTTTAGAAAAATTGGTCAATTTTTGTAAAGGCAAAGATACATTTTCAATGACACTCATAAAATCAAATAAAGCCCCAAATTGAAAAACCATACTAATTTTATTTCTAATTTTTTGCAAATCAGAGAAACTAAGTTCATTAATTGTCTTACCGTTTATATTTATATATCCTTTATCTGGTTTCATTAACCCAATTATATGTTTTAACAAAATACTTTTACCTATACCGCTTTTACCTATAATACAAACAGACTCTCCATTTTTAATGGAAAAATTTAAATTTTTTAAAATTTCCTTATCACCAAATGATTTATATAAATTTTGAACTTTTATCATAATAATATAGCTGCTAAAATATAATCTAAAATAACAATAGAAATGCATGATACAACCACAGTAGAAGTCGTTGACTTACCTACCCCTTCAGCACCACCAGTTGTATAATATCCCTTATAACATGCTATAGATGCAATTGCAAATCCAAAAAATAATCCTTTTACAATACCTACTATACAATCATTAATTAAATTTGGATTAATTTTAAGCCCTTCAAAAAACATTGATACGGTAAGAGGCTCATAAGAAGTTGTGGCAGCAATCATTCCACCAAGGATACCAAAAAGATCTCCAACAATGACTAGGTAAGGAAACATTATTATTGAAGCTAAAATTCTAGGCATCACAAGGTATGCAACAGGATTAAAAGAAATTGATTCAAGAGCATCAATTTGTTCAGTAATTCTCATAGTACCTATCTCAGCTGTAATTGTAGCACCAATTTTACCAGTCATAATCAAAGCTGTAACCATAGGTGAAAGTTCAAGTAATACTGAAGTTCCAATAACACTACCAATATATTTTAATGTCTGGCTTAACAAATTTGTTGGAAGCCCTGTGTCAATATCATACTGATAAGTTGCTTGCATACCTGCAACCATACCAGAAAATAAACTTGTAAAAACAACTATCGGGATTGATTTGATACCTATAATAATAACTTGATCTAAAATGTTAGATAAGTTTTCACGCCAATCAGCTATTGAAGATAGAGATAAAAAAATTAAATGAAAAAATTTTCCTAAACCTTCAATAGAGTTGTAAAATAATTCAAAAGGATATCTAAAAAAATTTACCATAAATTAAAATTTATCTTTTAAGTCATCTAATTGAGCTTGAAATTCAGAAATATCCTTAAATTCTCTATAAACAGATGAAAATCTTATATATGAAACAGAATCAATCTTTTTTAATTCTATCATAACTAATTCACCTATTTTTCTAGAATCTATCTCTACATTTGATATATCAGTTATACTATTTTCTACAACTGCAATTGAATCTTCTATAATTTGCTGGGGAATTGGTCTTTTTTTGCAGGCTATTCTAAAACTATCTTCTATTTTTTTTCTATCAAATTCTTCTCTAATTCCAGTCTTTTTTACAACCATAATGGGATTTTTTAATATATACTCATATGTTGTAAACCTAAAACCACACGACAAACACTCTCTTCTTCTTCTTGTACTAGTAGAATCTTGTGTTACTCTTGAATCAACAACTTTTGAATCCAATGAAAAACATTTAGTGCACTTCATTTTTATCCCCTTTAGTATATTGGATAATGACTACATAAATCTACAACTTTAGATCTAATATGTTTTAAATTAGAATCATCAGTTGGATTTTTTAATACTTGATCAATTAATTTTACAATTAAACACATCTCATTTTCTTTCATTCCTCTAGTTGTAACTGCTGGAGTACCAATTCTAATCCCACTTGTTACCATAGGAGATTTAGTATCAAATGGTACCATATTTTTATTAACTGTAATACCTGCTTCTTCAAGTGAATTTTCAGCTAATTTTCCAGATATATCTATATTGCTTAAATCAACCAAAATTAGATGTGTGTCTGTACCTCCAGAAACTAAGTTGTATCCCATAGAAGTCATTTCAGAAGCCATAGTTTTTGCATTGTCTACAATTTGTTTTGAATAAGTTTTAAATTCATCGGATAAAGCTTCTTTAAAAGCCACTGCTTTAGCTGCAATGACATGCATTAATGGACCGCCTTGAATACCTGGCATTATAGAACTATCTAGCAATTCCGAAACCTTTTTAATCCTACCACTTTTAGGTGCAACTTTTCCCCATGGATTATCAAAATCTTTACCAAGCAAAATCATACCCCCTCGAGGCCCTCTTAATGTTTTATGGGTTGTTGAAGTAATAACATCACAATATGGCCATGGACTAGGATGTATTCCAGAAGCTATTAATCCAGATGGATGAGCAACATCTCCCATTAAAAAAGCTCCAATACTATCAGCAATTTCTTTAAATTTTTCAAATTCAATAAACCTTGGATATGCACTGCCTCCACAAATAATTAATTTAGGGTTATACTTTTTAGCTTTTTCCCATACATCGTCAAAATCAACCCTTCCATCTTCCTTTGAAACTCCATATGAAATAAAATTGTACATATTACCAGAGAAATTAACTTTACTACCATGAGTTAAGTGGCCTCCATGTGCCAAATCTAGCCCCATAACAGTATCCATAGGATTTAAAAAAACATTAAATACACCCATATTGGCCTGCGATCCAGAATGAGGCTGCACATTAACATATTCAGCATTAAATAATGTTTTTAATCTCTCTCTTGCTAAATTTTCAGCTAAATCTACAGATTCACAACCTCCGTAATACCTTTTCCCTGGATATCCTTCAGCATATTTATTAGTTAAAATACTTCCCGTAGCATTAATAACATCTTGACTTGCAAAATTTTCTGATGCAATTAACTCAATAGTATTTCTTTGACGCTCTAATTCGCTTTTTATTATTTTATCTATTTCAATGTCTTTATTATTCAAATTATTCATTATGTCTCTATTTTATTTATTCTATCTTGATGTCTTCCACCTTCAAATTTAGTTTCTAAAAAAGAATCTATAATTTCATAAATTATATTTTCTTCAGTTAGTCTAGCTCCTATAGCTAAAATATTAGCATTATTGTGTAATCTAGAAAGTCTAGCATGCTCAACAGAAGTACATAGAGCTGCTCTAATACCCTTAATTTTATTAGCTGCTATAGAAATTCCAATACCTGAACCACAAATCACTATTCCATATTCACAAGCATTTTTTTTATTGTCAATAACACACAATGAAACTTTATGTCCAAATTCTGGATAATCAACTGACTGTTCGCTAAATGCACCACAATCAATAAAATCATAATTAGAATATTTAGAAATTATTTTTTCTTTCAATTCAAAGCCTGCATGATCACAACCAATAGCTAACCTCATATTAATATTACCTCTAATTTATTCTTTCAACTGATTGTTCAACCCAAGAATAACAAGAATTGTTAGGATTAATTTCAATTGGTTTTAATTCATTTTTGTCACTATCTACTAAAAACCAATCTTCTAAAGTTGGTAAAACAGAATTTTTATTTTCCTTAAACCAATTAATCATATTTTTTGATTCTTTGTATCCTTTTTTATATGCTTCTTTATAATATTTTTGTGATATCTGATATACCACTTTATCTTCTAATGAAAGAGATTCTTTACTGCAAGATTCAACTGAATTTTTTAGTAATTCAGCAAAATTATATATCGCTTCAGGAGATGTGTTGATTTTTAAAGCTTTTTTTGCAAATTTATGTGCTTGAAAGAATTTTTCTTTATCTTGATAAATTTTAGAAACTTCTAAAACATATGATATTTCATCACTGTTGAGCTTAATTAATTGCTTATATGTATCAAGAGCTGTATCAATATCATAATTACTTAAACTAACCTCACTAATACTAGCAAGCAATTTCTCATTTTTAGGGTGTCTTTTCTTCATATCAAAAAATACTGACAATGCCTCATCATATCTTTTAGAAATAACTAAATTTTCTGCATAATCAAAACAAAAATCAAAATTTTCAGGATTTTTTTCACATCTTTGCTTATCAATTTCAAATTCATCTCTACCTGTTTTCTTAAATGCTAATTTTAATTCTTCATTAGCTTTATTATTGTCTGGATCAATCTTTAACCATTCTTTAATAATTCTAATTTGATCATTATATTTTTTTTCTTTTCTATAAACATCTGCAAGTTTTTGATAATTTGTAGGATCTTTTTTAATTGTCAAGAGTAATTCTAAATATGAAATTTCTTCTTCAATATTTTTTAATCTTTTTGAATTCCATATTGCTAGCTCTATTAATTCCATATTTTCAGGAGAATATGATAAACCTTTTTCTATTGATTTTGTAGCTTTTGCATCTTGATCTAATTCTACATAAGCTCTAGCTAAAAAAGTATATATTTGATCAGCATGAGTAACAGCACAATTACATGCAATCGCATGTTTTGCTTCATTAACTACTTCTTGATATTCATTTGAATCATATGCATCATAAACCCAAGAAGATAAAACCTCACACGGAGGAGCACCTTCTTCACATTCAACTTCCTCTTCATAATCATATTCTAAAGAAAAATTTCCACTATTAGACTCTATTTTTACTGTATTACTATCTTCATCAACCGTAGTAGAACATGAATATAAAAATATAGTAAACATTAGTAATAAAATTCTTAAATAAAACTGCATTATAATTAACCTTTCTATTATTTAAACCATCTATCAGAAGTTGTAAAACCTAAATACACATTAACATAATCTTCTGTTAAAGGGTTGGTGATTTCAATTTTATTTTGCCCAATTTCTATACAAAAATCAATTGACATACTTTTAATAAAATAAATACCTAAACCAAATGTCATTCCTTTTCTATTAGAGCTTAAAAAATCATTATCTGCCTCGATATGATATAATCCTGTACTAAAATTAATTTTATCATCAAATAAATTCCTATAATAACCCATACTTAATCTATTTTTATTTACATCTTCATTATTAAATAAATTAAAACCTGAGTCTGCAGTATAAGGACTATAATAATAATATTCAAAAATTATTGCATTTTTATCATTAAAATTAAAAGAATAACCTATATTAAATTCAAATGGTGAAGAAAGAGTATATGTCGTTTCTTCATCAGGAGATATTCCTAATTCTAAAGCTTCTGGAACAATATCATCATAAAAAGAGCGATTAATATTAATTTCATCAACTAAATTAATTGAACTAATTAAATTATGATGTTTATTTTTTATAGAAAACTCTATTTCAAGCCCATAGCCATCATAATTATTAATAGCAGTATAATACTCTGAATCATCAAAAATCATTTCTATATTACCTTCTTGATCATAATCTATATTATATATATTGTTTTGAACATGTGAATATAAACTTCCAAAAATATAATTAAATTTCAATCCCCAAGAAAAATTTAAATGCTGATTATTAAATAAGGACGATGAAAACATAATCGAAGCAATAGATGGCCCCCCGTCAAATTCATATTCAGACTTATAAGCATAAGCACTATTATTTTCATTTTGTTCAACATACCCAAAATCACTTTCAATAATATGAGAATTAATTCTATAGAACGGTGCTAAACTAATACCTAGAGAATACTTATGTTTTTTTAAAGGAAATAAAAAACTAAAATAATTAAATTTCTGGCTATAGTAATTAACATCATTTATAGAATTAAAATTAAAATCACCTGCCATTGTAAATCTTACTAAATCAGATTGATAAAAATGACTTAAGCTACCAATTTTATACTGATTATTTGAATCAAATAAATTTGACCATCCAAGAGATATATTGGAAGGGTTAAGCTTTGACAACTTTTGACCTGATCCATAAAAAGAAATATAGGAGTCATAGGAAAGCAATAAAGAAAAAGATAATATAATTAATATTTTTTGCATTATTTAAAATAATAAAGTTCTAAAGCAGGTGGTCTGAGTGTATCAATTACTATATTATTAAAATTAAAAATAGGTGGGTATTGATTAGTTTCTAAACCAATTAGTATACCGTCGTTATAATTTGAAATGTTATTAATATAGTTTTGGATTAAATTACCAATAGGTACGATTATTGAATCGGGGTTATTTGAAATAAAATAAGAAAATAATAAATTAGTCTCAGTAGAATCAAATTCATTAAAATTTATAATATAAGCACTAGATTTTAAATCAAAAGCTTCTTCTTTATTTAAAAATAATTTTAAATATGAATTACTTTCACTTAAAATATAAGCACTATCTTTTCCGGTCTGAATCAATGTGTCTAACCCTTTAAAATTCAATTGACTATAAATACCATAAGCATAGTTCATAAATAAAGAATTTGAATTTGGATATAAATTATTATTAAAAATGGATGCATCTTTAATATAGCTAGAGTTGTCTACTTTAGCGACATTACGTGTTTTCTTATTCCAATCTAAAATATCTACAGTGTAAATATCATGATTTAATCGAAATTCAATGCCAGTAATTGAAACAACATTTGTATATGAAATTTCAATATTTAATATATCATCAGAAATATCTGATTGACTGATTGAAGAAATCCAAATTTTAAATTGATTATCTTCTTGGTTTAAATAATCAGGGTAGAAACTGACCCCTGTTGTAAAGTCATAATATGTTGAATCAGTATTTGGAACATTTATTTTTTGGTCCAATATAAATAGCTCATCTTCATCTTTTATTTGATCTGTTCCATAGTCTTGATAAAACTCCCCTTCATTCCAAATAGAGTTTCCTTCAGCAAATTCTGCTTCATACCATTGTGAGCCACTACTTTCACAATCTAATTGATTTACATATTCTTCATTGGAACAAAAAGCATTATCCCAAATACTATTTCTCTCTGTACCATTTAAATCTGCAGATATATATTCTTCATCCTCAGGACATATATGATCAGAACCACAATCTAACCAAAAATCTTGATTTGGATTAATATTCCAATCATCATCTAAAGTGCCATCATCACAAATATTATCTTGCCCACAATCTTGATATTCTTCACCATTATCTCTTTCATCATTTCCTTGGGTCCCTTCTGGATTATGACCTGCTTCATCTATATCTCTTATTCCATCAATGCCATAATCAAAATAAGGCTCACCAATTTCATTAGCCTGCTGAATTCCATCGCCATTTAAATCATAAAAATCATAATTGCCATTATTTTCAGTTCCATCTGCATCTTCATAGCCAAGTTGCTCTGATGATAACCCATCTAATCCAAAATCTAAATATGGCTCTCCATCATCCCACTTATCATTATCTTCTGTTCCTTCTGCTTCATACCATTGCCCTCCATTATCTTCACATTCTGATTGATTAGCAATATCTTCATAAGAACAAAAAGCATCATCCCAAACCTGATTTTCATTTTGGTCAATCCAGTTATCTTCAGCAGGGTCAAGATTATAGTTGTCATTATTTGGGTCAAAATCACAAAAACCATCTCCATCAGTATCATTAATTGAGTTTGGTTCACATAATCCACAAAGCCACGATAAATCCGTATTAATAGAACCATCATCATTCAATATCGCACCTCTTTCATTTTCATCATAACAACCATCTGAGCCTGAATCTTCATAGCTCTCTCCATCATCAAATTGATTATTATTCTCTGTTCCTTCAGGATTATAAATCAATAAATTTTCATCACAATTATCAAAGGGAAATTCACAGAAGCACCCTCCTTGCCCATCCTCATAAATATCTGGACATTTATCTAAACCATAATCTTGATAAAATTCACCATTATCATAAAGTTGATTATTTTCAGTTCCTTCATCTTCATCCCATATTTGATTTTCATTTAAATCAATCCAGTTATCATTATGGGGATCACTCTGATATTCTAAATATTTTATTTTATCAAGCCAAAATGAAATGCCTGTAGAATCAAAATTTTCCTTATTAATTAAATCAACTTGAATATTCATTAATTTATATTCTTGGTTTGTAGAATCTAAATCCATTAAAATTAATGAATCAATACAAATATCATCAATGCTACTATTACAATCATAATCAGACCATATTAATGAATCATTTATCTCCATATGGTTAATATTATTACCATTATCATCTAAAAAATTTGAAACAAAAAAAGTGTTGCGAAAATTATTTAAAGTATCTGATATGTAAAGAGAAGGAAAAATATTATCAATTAAAGTATTAATCATGACTTTATTTGATTGCTTAGTAATTTCTTCATATTCATTGTAAACCATGTTTAGATATGGTTCAGTATTATTATAATCACTTAAATAGTCTGAAGAAGCAAATTCATATATCACATTCATATTAGGGTTAGATGCTAGTAATAGTAACTCTGTAGTTTGGTTTTCTATATCACATATATTAATTTTTTTTAATTCAGAACACTCTCCTTCTACCCATATACAACCATCTATACAATCTGATTCATTACCATAATTTAAACAATCTTCATTTTGAGATATTATTAATTTATCTGAAATATCAATGTAATATTTCCCAAGATATTTTTCAACAAACAATGATTTAGATTCGTCTTGATTAAAACTATTAAGAGTGTCAGAAAGATTAATGTTATTTAAAATTTTTAAATCAGATTCAGACCAGTTTTCATCAAGCAGAGTGTTTCCTAATTCATCTTTTAAATCTTCTAAATTTAGCCAATATGCTGAAAAAGGATGAAATTGTGTCTCTTGATCCACAATATCATTATTAGCATTATTATCATTAATATTTTCATCAATTTCACTAATATTATATTCATTAACTAAGTCTAGAACTAAATAGACCTTTTTAAAGGATACACTATCTTTATCGCATAAATTATAGCTTTGAAATGAATCGTAATCAAAAGAAAAAATACTATAAACATAATCACTATCATTTATAGAACCTGTATACAAAAGAGATGACTCACCTATTGGATTTATAATTTTTAATGTATCTGAATGAATTAAATCTAATTCTAATTTTTTATAAATTAAATTATCCTGATTAATATCAGAAATAGGAATAGGATCACGATTTAAATCACACGACAAAAAAATGAATACAAAGATAAAATATATAATCTTCAAAAACATATAAATAAATTTTTCCTAAATATTAAAGTTTATTAATTAATGATTCAAACTTATTTAAAAACTCCATCCAAGCTTCTTTATCTTCAGGATATTTTAATAGCTTAGATTTATATTTCTTATAATTAGATGACAAAACTTTATCATTTTTAATTTTATTAAAATTTTTCTTATCTTTAAAATCTAACACAACATTCAAATCAAAAAATTTCATTGATTCAGCTAAAATATCCATATTTTTTTTAAATTTTATATCTAAATTAAATTTATCAAAACAGTCAAGAGCTATTTTTCTATTTGAATTAACTGAATGTATAAAATTAATTGTCTTAATATTTTTATACTTTTCATTATCACCATAATTTTGTTTTAATAAAATAGGCAATATCGCAGTTTGCCAATCATTGCAAATTATAATATCAGGGTACCAAAATAGTTTTTTAAATGATTCGAGCAATGAAAGACAAAACAAAGAATAATTTTCAAAACTATTCTTAATAAATTGCCCATTTTTAGATTTGTAAATTAAAGGGTTTATATCAGAAAAAGATTTTTTATCTATAAGAAAATAAACTTGTACTCTACTATTAGGAATAAAAGCAGATTTAATACTCACAATCTTTTCTTTTTTATCAAATAAAATAGGTACTTCTTTTAAACGAATAACTTCACGTAAAATATATTTTCTTTCGCTAATATACCCATATTTAGGTTGGGAAATTCTTATTTCAAAACTCTGTTCACTTCCTAATCCTTCATTGTCATTTACAAAACTAGAAAACTTTTTAGAAAACTCTGAAAGTTGATATGTTTCACTAAATGGAGAAATTTCAGATGTTAAAAATAATATTTTTGTTTTTGGCTTATTCATATGTACCCTTATTTTATATTCAATAAGAACTCTGATGCTTTATTAAAATACTTACTCTTAGGATAGTTCCTAATTATGTTATTAAACATTTTTTTTGCTTCAGAGTTATTATTTGTTTTGATGTGGCATAACCCCATTTTATATAGTGCCTCTGACTTCTTATTACTATTATCATATTTTAAAACTTGCTTAAATTCATTTATAGCATCAGAATATTTTTTATTTGAAAAAAATATTTGCCCAATCCAAAACTGGCAATTATCTGCTAAATCTTTACCAATATTATGATCTAATAAAAATCTAAATTTTTTAAGACTAGAATCAAAATCTCCATGCATATACATCTGATGTGCAACCTTATATTCATAATTATAATCAATAACAGAATCATTTTTTTCTTCTCTAAATTCTGCATTAATTTCTTTATTAATAATACTAATTTCTTTAATACTATTCTCAATTGATGCAATCTGATTTTCAATAATCACCATGTCAGTTACAAGATCAAAATACAGACTATCCATAAAAAATGCTCTATCTTCTAAAATATTAACTTTATTATAAAGCTTAATAATATTATTTGAAAATTCAGGACCAATTAACATTGACTGTTCTAATCTAAAAGAATCAATTTGGGATTCTAAAAAAAATATCACTGAATCATTTGACACTTTTAAACTGTCAAATGATTTTTTTAAATTACTTGCATTATTCTGCATTCTTAAGATTTGATCTTCCTGTTTAGAAATTTGAATTTGCAACTCAATTAATTTATCTGAATCACTTAAGCTTTCATTTTTTAAAACTTGATCAAAATTAATACTAGAAGAAGTTGCTTTAGATGTATTAGAGCAGCCAATTAAAAATATTAAAATTAAAGATATTATTTTTATCATATAGAATAAAAGTATAGACCCCTAAATTTAATATTCCTTTCTATACGAAAACAACCTATATGTTAACCATTATTTGAAGCATTATTACATATACCCAAAATTGCAAAACAGGTTAAAGTAAATGAGCCTCCATAACTTAAAAATGGTGCTGGAATACCCGTTATAGGAGCTAGTGCCACTGCCATACCTAAAGTGATTACTATATGAGCAAATAAAACTGATGAATAACCAATTATTAACAAAGATAAAAAATTACTTGAACAATATTGAGCATATATTAGAAGCCAATAGAATAAATACATATATACAAGAATTATTAAAAAAATAGAAATAAATCCAAGAGCTTCTGCAATACTTGATATAATAAAATCTGTATCTGCTTCAGGCAAAAATTGAAGCTTTACCTGAGTACCTTCACCTAAACCAACCCCAAATATTCCTCCTGAACCAACTGCTACCATAGATTGTTTTATTTGCCACCCTCCAGCATTTTCATGTAATGAAGGAATAATAAAATTTTCAATTCTTCCTCTCAAATCACTTAATCTAGCAGATCTGCTGTTTTCAAGATAGTCCCATGAAATGCTTGATATAAAAGCAGTTAAAAAATTGAATCCTATATAAAAAACTATAAAAAATAATTTATATCTATTAGATTGTTTTTTATTTGAAATAAATTTTAATAAAAGAATAAAATTAAAAATTATTAATAACAGTAAAATAATATAAGGAAATTTACTAGATGCTTGATAATAACCATAAATCTGAATAGACAAAATAGTATAAGCAGTTAATATTGGAGATATTAAAAAAAAGATAAAAGATAATCTAACATTCATCCAATAAATCATTGGAATAAAAACAAATGCATAAACTAAAACAGCCCCTAAATCTCTTTGTAATATAAATACAAAAATAGGAATAATAATTAATAACATAGATGAAAATAAAAACAATATATTGTTTATGTGTTTTTTATTATCTGACAATACTTTTGCTAATGTAATAACAATAATTATTTTACCTATTTCAGATGGCTGAAATCCCAAAAACCAATTCTGTGCACCTTTAGTTGCCTCTGAAAAAAAAGGCAGTATAATCATAAAAATAAAAAAACTATACAATAGATACATTTTTTCATGAAAAAACCTCAATCTTACAAATTGTATTACAAAAAAAAGGACTATTCCTATTAATATCCATAGAATCTGTTGCTCAGCCCTAGAAAACATAAAACCAAATATTTCACGGTTAAAATTTCCTGCTGATTTTAATACTAATAAAGAAATTAGAGATAAAAATGATATAGAAATTAAAATAGGAATTTTAATAGAAATTTTTTGATTAAAATTAAATAATCTATTCATTTATCTCACTTTCCACAATATAATTAAAAATTTTATTGGATATATTTTTAGCTAAAGATTTTGTTTCACTATTAGTATCTTCAATTAAAACTACCAAAGAAATTAAATCCTCATCTAATTCAATATAACCACCAAACCAAGATAACAACTGCTCTTTAGTACTGCTACTAATTTTTTGTGCTGTGCCCGTTTTTCCTCTTATGATTGCATTTTCATTTCTTAGCACAAATGCTGTTCCTTTATCTGAATTAACCACATCATACATAGCACTCTGAATCTCTTCCCAAACATATTTATTAATATTGGAATCAATTGGTTTTAACGGTGAATTTAAAGTTAATTTTGGTTGATAAGTTTGTCCTCTCATAGCTATTAAATTAATTAAATTAATAACCTGAATAGGTGTAACAGAATTTGATCCTTGTCCAATGGACAAATTTGGCATACTACCTCTCTTAGGCCATCTCTTCCCTTGATTTATAACCATCCAATCACTATTTGGAATCCTACCACTTTTTTCATAAATCTCAATCCCTGTTTTTTTATTAAAACCTAACATGCTAGCATAATTATACAATTCATTAATAATATATTTATTTTTTTCTTGATACTTTAATATCATATCATAAAAATAAACATTACAAGATTGAACAATTGCATCATGTAAATTCACCTCACCATGCCCTTCCTCCTTCCAACATCGATGAATTTGAGGCTTTTCTGGGCGACTTTGATCTTCAAGCTCATATTTTCCATTACAAAACACTTTTTGATCAAGAGAAACTAATTGTTGATCAATAAACATAATTGATGTAACCAATTTATATAAAGAACCAGGATGATATGTGCCTGCTGTTGATCTATTAACTAAACGGTCTTCTTCATTCCATGACTGCCATACTTCTTTCTTTAGGGGACCTATAAATTGAGATAAGGAATAATCAGGGGCACTAGCCATAGCTAAAACTTCTCCATTCAATGGATTCATACATATAATAGAACCCTTAAGGTCTTCAAGTAAATTTTCTACTAAAAGCTGAAGATCATAATCAATTGTAAGGTGTATATCTTGACCTGGAATAGAAGGAATACTTTTATCTCTATTTATACCTAAATCTTTTCCAAATGTATTAATCATATGATAATTTATACCTTTATGACCTCTTAATTGGGTCTCATATATTTTTTCAATACCATCTATACCTATAACATCATCAATACTATAATATCCTCCAATTTTCAAAGAGTCTCTTTTTACAGGCCTTAAATAACCTAAAACATGAGAGATTTTAGGCGATTTTGGATAAAATCTTGCAGGGTTACTTGAAAAAATTAAACCTGGAAAATCATTCTTATATTCACTTAATAATGCTTTTGTTTTGAAATCAATAAAATTAATTATATTCATAGGTTTATATTTTTTGTCTAATCTACTTCTATGCTTATAAATTAGATCTGAAAAATCATTTTGATTAATTAATAATTTAGATCTTTTATATGCTGAATTAATTATTTGATAAAATAAATCAATATCAAAAGATTCATCATAATGTAATGGATATATTTTTACTGAAAATGAATTTCTATTTGAAACAATAATTTTACCATTTCTATCATATATGATTCCTCTAGGGGGGATAGATTTAATCGCCGTTAAACTGTTATCAGAAGCTTTTTCAACAAAACTATCTGTAGTAATTGTTTGAATATAAAAATATCTTGATAGTATAATAAAAAAAACAAGAAAAACTATTCTACTTAATACTTTCCTCTTTTTTTGATTAGTATATGTATTATTTTGCATCTTTTTTAAAATTTTTAGGAAATAAAAGATTAAATAAAAATAAAGCAAAAATTGTAGTTAAAGTCTTAATCAAAGAAAATTTAAAATAAAAAAAATAAGACTCTGAATATTGTAAAAAATAATTAGTAAAAAAATAAAAGAAAATTAAAATAGAAAAAAAAGTGTAATATGCATTTTTATATATAGTCGATCTTAAATTTTGTATTATGTATCCTAAAATAGTGTTGACAAATGTTAAAAAACCTAAAAAATAAGATTGGGTTATAAAATCCTTATATATACCTATAACAAAGCTAATTAATATAATTTTCAAACCATTATATCGTAAAGAACCAATAATTACTAATAACAAAAAATCTGGAGAAATATCAACTGAATTGAAGTGAGTATATGGAAAATAAAAATGTAATATTAGTAATATTAAAATCAACATCATCTATTCAATAATAAAAACATTTCTTAAACCACTTAAATCTGCTAAAATTTCAACTTTTATATATAATTCATGTTCATTTCTTCTGTTTTTAATATCAATAATTTTTGCTACTGGAATATTTTCTGGATATATACTTGAACTTTGTGTAGTATAAAATATATCACCAACATTTAATAAAGATTCATTACTTTTAGAAATAGACTCAACAATACCTAACCTCCCACTTTTATATGAAAATTGACCAAAAACATTATTGTCAGTCCGAACATAAACATTAAAATTTCTATCAGATATTTTATGTACCTGAGTTTGAGAATCAGTTACAGTCCAAGTTTTTCCTACCAAATTTCCATCATAATTAATTACCGCCTTATAATCATTTGAAATTCCATCTTTAATCCCCACATTAACATTAAATATATTTATAGATTTTGATAAAGAATGAGATAATACTTTGGCAGGAATAAACCTATGATTAGGAATCAATTTATTTAATTTTTTATCATAATCACGATGAGTATTTATAGTTCTTATTCTTTGATTAAGATTAAGATTTTCCTGACTTATTTTTTTTATTTCATTGATAAGTTCATTATTCTTTATCTGCAATAAAGATAAATCATTTAAAGCTTGTTTTGGAGAAAATATTAAGGAAAAGAATTTAGAAAAATGAATTCTAAAATGTTTAAATTCATTAATATCTGAACTGAAAAATATTATAACTGAAAAAAAAGAACATATTATAAACACTATTAAACTTCTATTTATAATATTTTTTTTATTACGCATCAATCAAACTGAAATTAATATTTTATCATTAACATATTTTTTAACATCGCCCAACACAATCCCTGTGCCCTTAACTATAGACAGCAAAGGATCTTCAGATACAAATACAGGTAAATTAGTACGATTTTTTATATATAAATCTAAACCATCCAATAATGCTCCACCGCCTGTCAATATTATACCATTCTCTTTAATATCAACAGAATGTTCAGCAGGAGTTTTATCTAATGCCTGTCTAATTGCATCTGATATTTGTAATACAGAACTACTTAAAGCTTTAGTAATTTCATCTTTGGAAATAGTTATGGTCTTTGGAATACCATCCATAACACTTTTTCCAGTAACTTCAATATTAATTCTATCCTGACTCCTATCTATAATTGCAGAGCCTGCCTCTTCCTTTATTGTTTCAGCCATTTTAATTCCAATTTGTAACTGATGATTATCATGAAGCCAATCCTTAATTGCTACAGTTTGTTTATCTCCAGCTAATTTAATAGCTTTTAATGATACAACACCATTTAATGCAATAACTGCTATTTCAGTTGTTCCTCCACCAATATCTACAATCATATGACCTGTTGATGATGATACATCAATCCCAAGACCAATAGCAGCAGCCATTGGCTCTTTTATAAGATAAACTTCACTAGCATTAGAATTTTCAGCAGCTTCTTTAACTGCTCGCTGTTCAAGTGAAGAACAACTTGAAGGTATACAAATAACAATTCTAGGCCTAGAAAATTTCCCAATATTAATTTTTTTTATAAAACTTTGAAGCATTTCTGTAGCCAAATCTAAATCAGATATAACCCCATCTTCTAAAGGCCTCTCTACAATAATACCACTAGGATTTCTTCCAAGCATTTGTTTAGCATCAATACCAACAGCAATTACAGTATCATTAATTGTATCTTTTGCAATAACAGATGGCTCATTAAGTACAATTCCTTCATTTTTAATCCAGATTAATGTATTAGCCGTACCTAAATCTATAGCAATATCAGATGTTTTTAAAAAAGATATATTTTTAAAAATTGATGAAAACATATTTATTCCTTAATTAATTCTAATGAAAAAATAATCGTTGATTAGTAAAAATCATAGATACTTTTAGTTTATCTGCTATTTTTATTATTTCTTTATCTTTAATTGAGCCGCCAGGCTGAATAAAATACTTAATTCCATATTCATTTGCTAGTTGAATACTATCTGGAAATGGGAAAAAAGCATCTGATGCTAATATTGCACCATTTAAATTAAATCCATTTTCAATACTTTTTTGTATAGCTATTTTAACAGAATCAACTCTAGACATTTGGCCTGCACCAACACCTATTATTTGTTTTTTATTAGCAATTACAATAGCATTAGATTTAACATATTTAACTAATTTCCATCCTAACTTCAAAGCATCTAAGTTAGCATTGGATGGCTTCTTTTTAGTAACAATATTCCAATCTGTAGAACTATTATTTGATAAAGTTTGAGATAAAACTCCACCCATAACAGATCTAATAGAAATATTAGAAAAATTATAATCATTATTATAAATAATTACTCTAAGATTTTTTTTCATTTTTAATATTTCAAGTGCCTTATCATCTATATCAGGACAAACAATACATTCTAAAAATGGTTCTATTAATTTATTAGCTATTTTTGAATTTACTTTTTTATTAAAACCTACAATACCACCAAAATAGCTAATTGGATCACAGGATACAGCACTTTTAAAACAATCTGTAAGATTTTTACCTATAGAAAAACCACATGGGTTAGAATGTTTAATAATGCAACAACAATTTTCATTAAATTCTTTTACTATACGAATTGCCGTTTCAATATCAAAAAAGTTATTATATGAAAGTTTTTTTCCTGATAACTGCTTAAAACTTGAAGATGTTTTATCTGTATAAAAGGATGCCATTTGGTGAGGATTTTCACCATACCTTAAATTAAAATTTTTACTTAGATTTATATTTAATGAATCTGATAATTTTTCATCATTATCTTTTGAAAATTCACTAAAAATGATAGAATCATACTTAGATGTTTCTAAAAAAACATTTTTTGCATATTCTTTTCTTTTTTTAGAACTAATATCACCTTTATTTTTGAAATACTCAATCATAAAATCTTCATACATGCTAGGATTTGAAAGGGTAATTACAGATTTGTAATTTTTTGCAGCAGCCCTAAGCATAGATGGCCCACCAACATCAATATATTCAATCAATTTATTTAAACTCATATTTTTCTTTGAAGCCATTTCTTCAAATGGATACAAATTAACAACTACTAAATCAATTGCAGAAGAATCTATTGACTCTAAATCTTTTAAATGATTTTTATTTTTTTTATCAGCTAATAAACCACCAAATATTTTAGGGTGCAATGTTTTTACTCTTCCATTCATAATTTCATCAAAATTAGTTAATTCAGATATTGATGTCACCTTAATATCATTATCTAAAAGAATCTTTTTAGTACCACCTGTTGAAATAATTTCAAATTTTTGGCCTATTAAAAATTTTGCTAATTCAACTACATTTTTTTTATCCCATACACTTATTAATGCTTTTTTCAATTTTTTATCCCTTTATTAATGGTTTGTTGTTATGCCAGTATATTTTGTTTTGACAAAATAATTTTAATGCTTTAAAATAAATCTTATGTTCAACCTCTAAAACTTTTTCAGCAATCGTTTCAGGTGTTTCATCTGTTTTTAAATTAATTTGTTCCTGAATTAAAATTGGACCTGTATCATAATTATTATCAATAAAATGAACTGTCGCACCCGTTTTCTTATCTCCATTTTTAAAAACTGCTTTATGAACTTTAAGCCCATAAAAACCTTTTCCTCCATACAAAGGTAATAAAGATGGATGAATATTCATGATTTTATTTTTAAATCTATTAATAAGTGACTGAGAAATTTTTTTCATATATCCAGCGAGTAAAATCAAGTCTAAATTATAGGAATCTAATTTATTAATAAGAAACTTTTGTTTATCATCATTAGGAAATCTAGTTGAATTATATATAAAAACATCAATTTTATTATTAGCTGCAAAATTAACAGCACCACATTTAGGATTATTAGATACTAACATACATACTTTAGCATTTAAATTTTTTGAATTGATTTTATCTATTATGCTTATAAAATTAGAACCCGTTCCAGAAGCAAATACAACAATCTGTTTTTCCATGATTATAATTTATTAAGTTTATTTTTTATATCATCACATATTTTATCAAATTTATCTAAATCATTAAAAATATTAAATTTGTTTGTATCAATTTCAAAAACATTAAAATCATTAGAACTAGAAAACCATTTCTTATAATATATATTTAATCTATGTAAATATGCTTCACTAATATCCTTTTCATAGTCACGATTTCTATTTTTAATTCTATTAATTAATGTATCTGTAGAAGCTTTAAGATAGATAATTAAATCAGGTTTTTTTAAAAATTGTGTCATATTATCAAATAATTCTGTATATGTATCCCAATCTCTTTTAGACATTATTTTCATATCATAAAGATTATATGCAAAAATTGATACATCTTCATATATAGTTCTATCTTGAATAACCCCATTTGAACTATTCATAATTTGAATATGATGCCTAAATCTATGCTGTAAAAAATAAACTTGAAGATTAAAACTCCATCTTTCCATATCACTATAAAAATCAGATAAATAAGGGTTGTCATCAACAGATTCATAATAAGGAATCAAATTCATTTTTTCAGATACTAATTTTGTGAAAGTAGTCTTTCCAACACCAATGTTGCCAGCAATACCTATAAATGGTTTTTTAATCAAAATATTTCTCCAAAAACTTTATTTTCACCCACAAATAATAATTTCACATTAAATATCTTATTAATCATACTTTTATTGCCCTTAACCATGACTCTAATATAATTATCTGTAAAACCAACGATATGTTCCTGATCAATAATACTTTCAAATAATACTTTTTTAATTTTACCAACATTATCTTTGTAAAATTGAAACCTCATTTGATTTGATAATTTCTGTAGTAATCTACTTCTTGAAATCTTTATATCTTTTGAAATCTGATTTTTAAATTCTGAAGCAACAGTACCAGTTCTATTAGAATATGAAAATACATGTAAATAATTAATTTTTAATTGTTTAATGAAATTATAAGTTGCTTGAAAATCTTCATTTGTTTCACCTGGAAAACCAACAATAACATCAGCCCCAATACAGGCTTCAGGCATATTTTTTCTTATCAATTGAATTTTATTTTGATACATTTCTAAAGTATATTTCCTTTTCATAAGTTTTAAAATTTTATTATTCCCAGATTGAAGAGGTATATGAAAATGAGGGAGAAATGAATTACTTTCTTTTATGAATTCAATAATTTCTTTTGTTAATAAATTAGGCTCAATAGAAGAAATTCTAAACCTATTAATAGAACTGAATTCACTAATCTTTGAAAGTAATTTAAATAAGCTTTCATTTTTAGAGACTCTGCCATAATCACCAATATTGACTCCTGTGATAACAATTTCAGAAATGTTATTTTTTTCTAATATTTTAATATTTTTTAAAATATTTTGAATGTTATCATGACGACTCTTTCCTCTTGCTTTTGGAATGGTGCAATATGTACATGGATAATCACAGCCATCTTGTATTTTCAAATAAGATCTTACCCTATCATTCATAGAAAAAGAAGATTTGAAATTAATAGAGCTACCTATAGGAGCATGAATTACTTGAACATTAGTTTTATTATAATTTTCTATTACATGATTAGCAACATTTAATTTTTCTTTATCACCAATAACTAAATTAACACCATTAATAGCAGCAATTTCATTTGGTTTTAATTGAGCATAACAGCCTAATACTGTAATATATGGATTATCACTTGTTTGAATAATTTTATTAATAATTTTCTTCGCTTTTTTATCAGCCTTATCAGTTACAGAACAAGTATTAATAATGTGAATATTAGCATTTTCAAAATCTTTAACAATAGAAAAACCCTTACTAATAAAATCTCTAGCCATAGTTGAAGTTTCTGAAAAATTTAATTTACACCCTAATGTATGAAAAGCAATTTTTTCTAAAGCATTACTCATAATATAGTAATATATCCTTAATGAGGTTTAAATTTGATAATAAGCCGATAATAATTTAAATTATTTTAATATATTAAAGAACTTTTTTCATTTCATAATGCTGTATTTTTCCAAACAAAAGGTTTGTTTTTTTTATAATTTTATAACCTAATTTTTCATAAAAAACAACTGCATTTTCTCTTGCATTAAGAATCATGCTTGTACAATTATTTTTAATTGCAATATTTTCTAAATCTTGCATTAAATAGGAACCAACACCTTGTCTTCTATAACTCTTATCAACTGCAAAATAACGTATCTGAGATTCAATTGATGTATTATAATGGATTCTTCCAACAGCTATTATTTCTTTTTGATTATCTAAAATCATTCTATGGATACTTTGGATCTCAATTTCATCTTTCTCACTGCCTAACTCTTGATTTAAAGGCTTGCGTAAATATTTCCATCTAAAATAATAATACCTGTTAAAATCTTGATTATTTTCAGGAGAAATAACATTATAATTTATAAGGTTTTTACTTTGGTAATATTTTGATAACATTATCAAATGAAGGATTTGGTAAACCAGTTTTAGCAGAGCATTCGTTCCATACAGGACACCAATTACATATACGAGAGTGTGAATGGTCTTTTTTTGGTTTAAAATTTTCTAAATTAATACTTTCAGATTGAAGTTTTTTTATTATATTGACAATTTTTTTTTCAATTTTATATAATTGCTTATCTGAATGTGAAACTGTAATGTTGGTATTATGACGAAGAGAATGCCAAATCAAATTAATTTCACCAACATCTTTAAAGTTTTGTTTAACACCAATTTGATATAAAGCTAGTTGATAATCATTTTTTATATGAACATAACTTTTTGCTCTTTTCCCTGTTTTGTAATCATGAATTTCCCACTTCTGTTCATAAGGCTTATCTATTCTATCAATAATTCCTTTAAAAGGGTATTCTTTAATTGACTTACCTTCTTCAATACAATTTTCTTCTTTATCAAACTTAGGCTCATTATTTTTAGAGTATTCTTTAACTGAAAAAGTAATCTCTAGCTCCCGCCCAAAAACACTTTGATCAAATGGGTAAAAATCTTTATAATAGTTAGATAAACACTCCTTACCGATTGCATAAAATAAATTATGTTTTCTTTCTAATTCTTTTTCAGATAATAAGGGAAAATCATATTTTTTTGTTTTTCTATTATATTTTGTATTCACTACAAAAACATTTGAATGCCAATTTTCAATCCAATATTTATCATACTCAGCACAAATTTTATCAAAATTTATTAATTTTTCCTTATTTTCAGGCTTATATAACCACTCAAGAACACTATGAACTCTCTTACCCATGTATGATTCAATACTTTCAAATTTTCTCCTTATACCATCAATATAGACTAACTTATATTGTAATGGGCATATTTGATACGAACTAATTTGAGAATAAGAAAAATAATTAGGTAAATTCTTTTTATTTCTATTAAAAATTAAATCCCACATAATATTATTAATTTTATTTTAATTTATAAGTTTATAACGTCCAAAGGTATCAATAATAAATTTAAATTCATAACCTGTTTTATATTTCCAAATCAATACTTCTGAATTATTATTATAACTAGTTTTTTTATATTCATCAGTTGGAGGACCATATATTATATAAATCTTTGCTCTATCTGATAATAGCTCCCCATCAATACCAGAGAATAACTGTTTACATTCTAAAACTCTAATTTTTAACTCCTCTAAAAGTTCATTTTCAGAAGTACTTTTATCAGGATCTAAATCATTCCAATAACTATCTAGAAATTTAATTTTTTCTTTAGATTCTAGTTTGTACATTTTTTGATAATCATTATATTCTATTACATATGACATAACCAGCTGAATTTCATTTAAATCATCAGTCCAATATTCATATTTTCCATTATAACTTGTTTTTTCTTTTCGAATAGAGCATGAAAAAAATAAAAAAAATACTAATAATAAAATTTTATTATTCATAATTACTCCATTTAAAAAATGCAATCCCATTAACATTAGGAAACCAAAGCCAATCTGAATCACAATCAATTGAATATATAGGTCTATTCATATTTATTTTTTTTAAACTTAAATACCACTCTTTTTCAGAATTATTATCAATAATTTTAATTTGATTTAAATTAGTAGCACATATTTTGTCACCTTTATCACTTGTATTAAAATAATTAATATCATGCGATATTAATGTTCTACCTAAATTATTAATATTCCATAAATTATTATTAGAAGCTAAAACATAATTTTCAAATATTTTAATTTTATAATATATATGTGAATCTATTAAGTTTATTTTATTCAAATCTAAATTATATTTATATAAACCTTCAGATGAAGAAAAATATATTTTATTATCTAAAATTTCTAAATCATAAATTTCAGAGTCTCTAAAGATAATATTATCTCGATATATTTCAAGTTTATCATCTAATATTAAATAATCACAAATAACTAATCCAAAAGATGTAGCAAAATATATATTTTTATCATCAAATATTACTTCCCATAAAGCTCTATTATAATTATCCAGAAAATTATAATTATGATACCAAGAATCTAGCTTTATATCATATATAATTAAACCATCAAAAGTACAAAACAAAATAAAATCATCTAATCTTTTTACATCATTTAAAATTGCATTACTAATAATTAAATTATCATTTTTAGGAATATGTATCCAAGAATCATTATTTTCGTTCCAAATAGATATAAAATAGCCTTTATTAATAGATGTTTGGCTACCTGTTCTTTTAAAATAACTATCAAAAAAATACCAATTTCCATATGAATCATTAAAAACATCAGATACATAGTCTACTCTAGGACCGACATTAAGCCTTTCTATATTATATGAAAAATCATCTACTTTATAAATTGCTCCCGTATCCATCCCAATCCACAAATTATCAAAACGATCATACATTGATGATATAGGAAAGTGGTGAATATCAGCAATATCACGAATATTATTTTTACCCATAATACTATTATCCATAGTGTAATATTTTGATAAATCTAAATCATCAACATTATTACTAACCCATTGAACACTTTGGATGTGATCGATATCTTTATAATTAAAATTATTCATAGAAAAAATATTTATTACTTTATAATCATTTTGAGTTTGTATAATAATATCTTCATTAGAAAAACCAATTCTAATTATTGAATTAATAGAAAAAATGTTTAAATCTGATATTCTTTTTTCATTCCAATAGGAAGCAATACTTGATTTATACAAGATATGATTTTGTGTAAAAATAAAAAAATAATCAGTGTCTGAATGATAATGAATTAAATATTTTTTTTCTTCTAATAAATTATTAGACAAATCAATATCATAAAAAAAATCTTCAGAAATAAAATCATATGAATAAATCCCATTTTCTGCTAAAAAATAAGCATTAAATGTATCTTGGGTCATTGATTTAATAATATCTGGTTTAGAAACAAAAAACCAATCACTAGAGTCAAACTTATAAAATGAAATAAGTAAAGAAAAAAATATGAATATTATAAAATTATTTTTTTTCATTATAAAAAAGGCCATCACTTATTTAAATGATGGCCTTTTATTAAAGTTTCAAAAAAAACTTATCTCATCAATATCATGCTATTTGATAAAACAATATCATTAGTATGTAATTGATAAATATAAATTCCTGATGATACCTGATTCCCATAAGAATCTGTAGCATCCCACATTACATTATAAGTTCCAGGAACATAGAAATCATTAGTTAACTCATTAATTTCTTTACCTGAAAGATCATATACTTTCAATGAAACCTGCCCTGAACTAACAACAGAAAAACTTATATTAGTCGTTGGATTAAATGGATTAGGATAATTTTGAGATAAACTATACTCTAAAGGCATTTGATCACTAGCATCAAGCATAGAAACATCAACACAATCTCCAACCATAATATCAGTAAAACTGTCACCATTAGGATCAGAAATAATTACATCTGATAAACATGCTTCAGTTTCATAATCAATACCTGTAACCCAAAGATTAGTTAATACTCCACTACCTGAAGGAACTACACTTCCATCAAAAGCAAAACCAATTACAATACCAGTATTAGCACCAACAGAAACAGTAAATCCATTATCCTCAGCTGCACCACCAGTAGCTTCACTCAATGTAACACCTGATACTGTAAACTGAAATCCAGCAATTGAATTATCACTATCATAAGTTACTTCAACCATACCATCATCGTTATAATTGTCACCAGAGACAGCACCAAAAGCAATCATTACACTAGATGAACATTCAGATTCATCACATACTAAACTACCATCTGGACATTCGTAACTCGGTCCATCACCACCACATTCACCACATTCATCAACTACAGCATCACCGCCACATTCACCAGCACAATCTTCTACATTACCATCACAATCACATTCGCCTTCTCCAATACCATCACCACCACATTCACCACATTCATCTATGATGTTACCATCACAATCACAGTAGTCATCAGTTGGGTTACCATCACAATCACAAGTGCCTTCAGGATAAGAACATGTGCCATCATCTACATTAGCATTCTCATCATAGTTGCATGCTTCCATATCAGTACAACCACCTACAGCTGAAGTGAATGTTACACAATCTCCTGTAGCTGATGGAAGAGTATCACCATTTGCATCAGCAAGAGCACCATCATTATCAAAACTTATACAACCTTCAAACTCAGCAACATTAAAATCTAATACAGTTAAAAGATGTTCTCCTGGAGTTAAAACATCACCAGTTAATGAAAATCCTATAATCGTACCACTCTCATTAAAGCTCACAGTCCAACCAAGATCTTCAACACCACCTGAAGCATCATTTAAAGTTACACCTGTTACATCAAACTGGAATCCTGCAACATCTGCTACCCCAGATAACCATATTTCCATACTGTTACCTGCATCAGATTCAGTTACTGCACCAAAATAAACCACATTTAGACAGCTTGTATTGTCACCTTCACATACACCACACTCATCAATTATAGCATCTCCGCCACACTCACCAGTACAGTCTTCCTCAACAATACAATTACCTTCACAATCATAATTTTCTTCAGGATATGTACATGAACCATCATCAGTGTTTGCATTTTCATCATAGTTACAAGCTGCCATATCAGTACATCCTTCTACAACTTCACCAATAACTATACAATCACCAACCATCCATTCCATAGCACCACCATCTGGATCTGAAAGTACTACACCTGTCATACAACCTTCAAGTTCATCAATGCTATCAACAATAAGTGTTGTTAGAGTTCCAGCTGTACCTTCGGCAATCACATCACCTGTCAATGAAAAACCAATTACTGTATTACTACTAGTAGATACAGTAAAGCCATTTTCTTCAGCTAAACCACCAGTAGCACCAGCAATAGTAAAACCAGTTACATTAAATTGAAAACCAGCTAATGCAACATCACCAACTTGGATATCAACATCTAACCACATATTTTCAGAATCCCATGCACCAAAACCAATCATAGGTTCAGTATTACATGAAGAGCCATCGCCGTTACATTCGCCACATTCATCATATTCACCTACACAATCATCTACATCATCACAGATTCCATCGCCATCAGCATCTTCATCACATTCAGGTACATATGAGCAATCATATTCTCCGAATGTGGCATCTAAAGCATTTCCAGAACCATCAGAAATAGCACCTGTGCCCCAATCTAAACAAGCATCACCTGGAAAAGTACCAGATAAGTTTGTTAATACTCCACTACTTCCAGCAGGAATAACATCACCTGTTAATGAAAATCCAATTACGGTATCACCACCAGTTGAAACAGTAAAACCAGCATCTCCAGCTGAACCACCAGAAGCACCTGTAATAGTAGCACCAGTTACATCAAACTGAAATCCACCTACATCCTGTGTATTAGACATAGTAATTTCTGCAGTTGTATCTGTTACAGTTCCAAAACCTAACTCAACATCTTGAGCATACACAAATGAAAAAGTCATCATTGCTATACACAAAAATATTTTATTTATCTTATTTAACATAGTATCTCCTATTTGCAATATATTAATTTGAACACAAAGTTATTAATTTTATAATTAATATCCATACTTTTTTTCAATACAATAATAATTAAAATTGTATTCATAGAAAAGTAACATTATGTAAAAAAATTGAAAATATTATTTTTTTAAAAAATATAACTAACTGTTTGGATAGGCCAAAAATAAGTAATTAAATAAGTGGCTAAACCCCAAAATATTAAGGATAATGGTAATCCAACTTTTAAAAAATCATTAAACTTATATTGCCCAGGTGCATAAACCATCATATTTGTTTGATAACCAATAGGAGTTAAGAAACTATTTGATGCTCCAAGACAAATAGCAAAAATTAACGGTCTAGGATCAATGCCAGAGTAGTTACCTATTGCAATCGCAATTGGTGTAAACACTATAGCGACCGCCGCATTTGATAAAAATGAAGAAACAATCATTGATATAAAATATAATGCTGATACAATTAATATATAGTATGTTTCTTTAGTAAATAACGGCAAAATTAAATCTGTTATATATAATATAAAATTACTTATAGTAATATCTGCTTTGGTTGAATGAAGTGCTTCTCCAAGTGGAATTAATGCAGCTATCAAAAATATAACCGACCAATCAATTGATTCATATGCATCTTGAATAGAAATAACTTTGAGTACAAGTAAAATAATTGCACCCAAAATTACAGCTTTAACAATCGATATTATTCCTAAAGAAGACAAAATCATAATCATTGGTATTACAATAATTGATAACCACCAATACTGTTGATACCTCAAATGAATATCAAGCTCCTCTAAAATAATTAAATCTTGAGATTCTTTTAAGGATTTTAATTTGACTTTAGGGACCATAATTAATAAAGTATCAGAAAATTTTAATTTAATATGGGCAATTTTTTCTCTTAATAATTCTTTTTGCCTTTTTATAGCTAAAACAAAAGAAGAAAAACGATGTTTAAAATCATAGTCATTAAGTGTTTTATCTATTATACCTGATTGATGAGAAATTAAGCCTTCAACAAGAATAAAATTTTGACCAGTCAATTCATTTTGATTTATTTTAACATCAGATAATAATAATACCCCCATATCTTCTTTAAAGCGAATTAATTCGCCAAGCTGTATTTGCCCAATTATTACATCATCTTTATGAATAATAGCAGAATTTAAATTATAGATAAGTTCCTGATTATCTCTGATAATTTTATAGGGTTGAAAACCATACATCTTATAAGATTTCATATAATTAAATGATTTTCCAAGCAACTTTGAGTTTTCTGGCACTTTAAATTCAGTTAAATATTTTTGAAGATGATATTTTTGTGTTAATGAGCTAGTAATAGCACGCGAAGGAAGTATCCAACGACTTATTATTATAATATAAATAAGACCAATAACCATAAATATTAATCCTATTTTAGTAAACTCAAACATTGAAATTGGTTCTAATTTATCCCAAGTATTATTATTATTAACATCTAAAAATTTATCTCCTTTATCATATATGTTATTACCCATATCAGATAACCACCCATCTTCATCTGCACATAATTTTATTATATTGCCTTCTGGGTCAATACTATCAGCACAATCAATAAAATATTCATAAGTATCTTCCATAACAGAACTCACTACTAGATTAGTAGAGGTTCCAATCAATGTGAGTGTTCCTCCTAGTATAGCAGCATATGATAATGGAAGTAATAATTTTGTGGGGCTAATATGAAATTTTTGACATATTTTGAAAATAACAGGAATAAAAATAGCTACTGCAGCAGTATTATTAATAAATCCCGATATCAATGAAACAGTTACAAAAAATATAGAAATAGTAACCCAAGCATTATCTCCACCCAACTTATATAGAAATCTAGCTAAAACTTCTAAAAATCCAGTTTTCACTAATGATCTACTTAATATAAAAATAGCTCCTATTGTAATTACCGCATTATTACTAAAACCAGAAATTGCATTTTCTACAGTAATAATATCAAATAATAGAAGTAATCCAACAGAACCAAGAGCTGTTACTTCTAGCGGAAGAATTTCTAAGATGAAAAAGACTATCGCAAAAGAAATAATAAATAGTAATATAATTTGTTGATTTAATGCTATATCCATAAAATATTTAGTTTTTAATTAATATAAAATTACCTCTTTTTAATATAAATCAAAAAGAGGTAATTGTTATAACTATATTTAAGGTGTTTTTAAGAGAGGACTGTTTCCATTAAAGCTGTACAAACCATATAAGGATCCATATTAGCAGATGGCCTTCTATCTTCTAAATAACCAAATCCATCATTAGCTGTTTGCATTGGTATTCTAATAGATGCCCCTCTATCACTAACTCCAAATTTGAATTCCTTAATACTGCACGTCTCATGATCTCCAGTCAATCTTTGCTCATTATCTGAGCCGTACATCTCTATATGTTTATCATGATTTTTACCTAATTTTTCACATGCATCTTCTATAATTTTTAGACCACCTGGTTCTCTCATTGCTTTTGTACTAAAATTAGTATGTGCACCTGCACCATTCCAATCACCTTTAACTGGTTTAGGATCTAAAGTTGCACTAACACCGTAATCTTCTCCAATACGATATAGTAACCATCGTGCAAGCCAAGTTTCATCAGAAACAGCTAAAGGGCCTAGAGGGCCAATCTGAAATTCCCATTGTCCTGGCATAACTTCTGCATTTATTCCTGATAGAGTCATACCTGCATCAATACAGGCTTCCATATGCTCTTCTACAATATCCCTACCAAAAACTTCATCTGAGCCAACTCCGCAATAATATCCTCCTTGCGGGGCAGGAAAACCATTATCAGGCCAACCAAGTGGTTTTATACCATCAAAAAATGTGTATTCTTGCTCTATCCCAAACCAACAATCTTGACCTTTATGTTTTTCTGCTAATTCTCTTAATTTTGCTCTTTTATTACTAACATGCACTGTTCCATCAGCATTAAAAACTTCACACATAGCTAATAAATTATTTCCCCCTCTAATTGGATCTTTCATAATATGAACAGGCTTTAATAAACAATCACTAAAATGACCTTCTGCTTGCATTGTGCTTGAACCATCAAAGCCCCAATCAGGTAAATCTGAAGCTGATGAAACTTTATCATCAACCACTTTAGTTTTACTTCTTAATTTTGCTGTAGGCTGATTGCCATCAATCCATATATATTCAACCATTATTTTATTCATAATTACTCCTTATCTTTTATTGCGGGTGTTTTTATAATTTTATTTTCTGATAATATAATTTGAGTCTCTGTTCGAATAACATTTGGCCACGATTGAATTGTTCTCAATAATTTTTCAAGAGATTCTGTGTTTTTAGTTTGAATTATTAAAATATGAGAACCGCGCCCAGTTGTAGCAAAACATTCAACTATTTCATCTGCATTATTTGAAAACTCAATAATTTTTTCATAATTAGAAGAAGATTCAGAAACAATAGTAATAAGTGCTGAAAGATCAAGTCCAATTTTTTTTGAATCAATAATTGCTTGATACCCCTTAATAATATTTAAATCTTCTAATTTCTTAATTCTGTCACTAGTCGCAGGAACAGAAAGATTGACCATTTTTGAAATATTACTTACTGAAATTCGAGCATTCGACTTTAAAATTGAAATAATTTCTGCATCTGTACTATCAAGATTAATTTTATTGCCCATACCTAATTTTATTAAGTTTTTTATTAATTTACAATATATTTTTTTGTATATTTA
>CEUQ01002972.1_pt1 | contig 44167 bp, 20 predicted proteins | sample 361491 | NCBI WGS metagenome assembly CEUQ01 (sample SAMEA2622796, study PRJEB7988) | marine metagenome | biome: marine biome (ENVO:00000447); feature: marine epipelagic mixed layer (ENVO:xxxxxxxxx); material: "saline water (ENVO:00002010), including plankton (ENVO:xxxxxxxx)" | depth 120 m | reverse complement strand
CCCCAGTGGAACAGAGTTCCTACGTAGTTCGGAGCATCGCCGTTCTCAATCTCGTAACGAGCAGGTAGGTTACCTGATCTAAAGTAAGATTCAGTTAGGATGTTGTTGTGCTTGAACTCATGGAAGTACTTAACATGTCCATGCTGATCTTTAAATCCAAAGCGGATCTTACCAGCACCATACCAAGAGTAATCCATGTAGCACATCTGGATCTTAGAAGTATCCAAGATGTAAGCAGACTTACCAAGTCCATCTCCAGTGTCGATGTTCCAATTTGCTCTCGCAACCTTGGTATCAACCGTCTTCGTCATGATAACGTCTTCATTAGTCGTACCACGATATGATGGTTGAATTGTTATCTGGGTATTGTTAGCGACCTTAACGACCTTGTAACTCATACCACGAATAACAACCATGTCCTTCGGAAGTAACTGTGTTGTGAACTTAGTATCAGTACCAGTAACGATCTGTGAACCTTTGGTTACACTAACAGTTCCTGGAAGCTGTTTCACTGAACTTCTACGGCAACAGTTGATTGTAGAACCATCCATTTCATAGAAGAATCCGTTCTGGTCGTCAAACATACCAGCACGTACCATACAGTCGCTCCATGATAGAACAGCTAGTGTTGGGAATCCAGCACCAACAGACTGTGAAGGAACTTCTCTCAGTAAGTATGTGAACTTAAATTCATCATTAACTGCTAATACGTTAGTTGCCCTAGTACCAGTGTTAAACTCTGGAGTATCACAATCAATAATCTTAATATTAAGTCCAGCACTTAACTGGTGTGGTTTGTTTGTTGTACATTCTGCAGTAATAACTGGATCGAATGTAATTGACTCACCACTAATTGTTTGAGTTAAGAATGCACTAAGTCTAATGGTTGTACCATCAACAATCTCAGAAATCTTGACTGGTTCACCAAAACTATCAGTACCAACACCAGTACCACTTACAGGCATGTTAACAACAAGTACTGAACTATCAGCAACTGTTAGAACAGATGTATCAATTGTACCTGAACATGACTGAGTTTGTGTACTACCAGATGTCGCAAATGTTAAGTTTGTAATTGGAACCTGTGGTGTGAAGTTAATAGCAAGTGAGGTCTGAATACCTTTACCTGACTGATAACGGAAGTACTTACGAGTCTGTCTGGAGATTCTGGAGTTCGGAGACTTAGAAGTACCGATTTCCATACCACCGTCAAACGGTCTGTGTAAGAAGAATCCATCAGGTCTTACATAGATGTAAGAAGGAATCATGTAGTTAGTACCAGACTGAGTGAATGTCCAAGGAGAATCAACGATTAAGTTGTCATCATCAGTAATAGCAGTAATTGTATGCCCTTCAATAACACCAGGTGAACCACCTGTTGTATTAACGATCTTGATTGTATCACCAATCTTGAAGAATCTTTGGAAGGCAGCATTAGTACCTGTGACTCTTCTTACTCCACTTGTAACAGCAACTGTACCTGTTCCTCCAACTTCACCAGATAGTGCAGCAGAGATCAACTGGTGGAATCCTGATGAGGTTCCTGTGATGTCTACAATGTTAGTTCCAGCAAGTGCGTCTGCTAGTGACTCACAAAGTTTGAAGTGAGCGTTATCAATAACAAGAACATAGTAGTCCTTATTATCACTCAACCCACCAATAGCACTATTACCATTAGCATCGTAGATAACTCTAGTACCAGTAGCATAGTAGTGGTTGTTAATGTTGATCCAGTTTCCTGAAGTATCAACGTCAGTACCAGAACCATCAAACTGTTTTATAGAAGGTGGAACTTTGAATGGAATTGAAACTTCAAGTTCTGTCTCGGAGATTGCCTTAACAGTAGTGTAAGAACCATCAACAACACCGAAGTCAGCAGTTGTGTTCTCAAACTCTTGAATACCAGATCCTTGTCCAGATAATTGGATAGTACTACCACCAGGAGAATTCGTTAATGTGAATCTATCTCCACTGATAGTGTTAATGTAGTAAGAGTTACCACTTGTTAATCCACCAATAGCACCAGAAGCAGCAGTGTACTTAACAACTTCGTTGTTAGAGAACTGGTTAGTTGCAATATAAATGGAGTTCTTTAATGGGTTATCAAGAACAGCAGTAAATCTAACCTGTCCATTTGCACCAGCCAATCTCAATGGGCTAGCACCTGGACTTGACTTGATTCTGAATCTGTTATTATCGATTCTATCAATGTACCATGTACCACTATTAGTAGTAGTTCTATTACCATGCCAATCATAGTAGTAATGAATTTCACCACCTTGAGGCATACTCAAAGTCATGGATTGGTTATTTGAGAATCCGTGGTTAGCATGGAAGAAACTATCATTAGTTGACTGGTTTCTCTTAAGAAGAATCCAGAACATAGTATGTCCACCATCAGTAGAGATATCTCTAAAGTACTGGTTAATACTGTTGGAATACCATCCCTGATAATACCACCAGTAGTGACCTTGACCACGTATATTCATGTAGCTTCCACCAGACCATCCATTAGCATAGAAGCTTGATGTCCAGTAACTCTTACTACCACCAGAACCCCATGCACCACCAATGGTATAACCATAACTGTATCCACCATTGTTATGAGTGTTTACACCATAGTTTTCGTCATCTGTGATGAAGTCGTATTGACCTTGCCAACGCTCACTTGAACTTCTTGGTAGACTTTGTAGATGATATCCGTAAGTTTTCCAATATGTTCCAAATGCATGTCTCCATGGCCAGCAATAGTAATAATGCTGTGTTCCATATCCACCACGCTCTGGCCTTGATGTAGAGAAGAACGCTGTCAACTCCCAGCTCTGCCTACCTAATCCATAACTACCATCAACACTTGCGAAGTCATGTCCTGAATAAGTTGAACCCCACTGCCAGTAGTAAGTATAGATTCTTGTATGCCATTCATGCCAACCTTTATATTCTCTGTAACATGTATAGCATAATCCAATCTTATGCTTACCATATGACCAGTTACCATCCCATGTTCCACTATAAGAATTACTTAAGTTAACACGGCCATAGTTTCTTCTCTGAGAATGGTGGAAAGCAATCTGAGTCGAACTAACTCTTTCAATCCAATATACTTGCATCCTACGCATAGAACCGATTGGACGTGCTCCTGGGGGCGGATAGTAAAGTACAGAATATCCGTTTTGGAGATCATGGTTACTATCAAACGTGACTATATCATTAGCGTAATCTACTTGTGACTCATCAAATGATAAAGTATATGTTGATTCGTAATCATACGGATCAATCTTCGTCATATCAACATCTCTGTTGACCGTAGCACTCTGCTCTGTATCAACGTAATCCTGACCATCAGGAGCAGTAGAAGTAGGATCTTGAACTTCAAGTATCTTAGGAGATACAGTGTTAATGAAGTAGAAGTTTGTGTTATCAGCAAATCCGTGCTCAGAAACTGTGGTTAGATAAACCTTAGAGTTTGTTGTAGGAGCAAGCATTGCTATTCCAGCATTAACTCCAGCAATAACAGCACCAGTTGCTGTACCACCACTGTGTACGTGAACAGAAGTATCTGTAACAGGACCTTGACCACCGTTTACATTAACTGTAATTGTTGTTGCGGTCTTAGAAAGAATTGGAATCGCTTGGTTGTAAACATAGTCAGCACCGTTAGAGGTAGCAGCACCAGAAGCACGAGGATATGATTTAACAGTTGAGTTTCCGTCTCCCTTATAATCACAAGTCAGTTTAATAGATTCTGTCTTGAGCTTAATGTTTTGACCAGCTAGTAAACTATGTGAACCAATGGTCAATACCATATCACCTGTAATTGGGTTATATGATACGTCAGTAACGTCAATGTTTGATACAGATGAACCTGCATTACCAGCCATATTAGCGTGGTTTACACAGTAGTAATAGAGGTTTTCAGGAGTAGAGTTGTTAACGTAGATTCTTGTGTATGCTCCAGCTTGTCCAGGAGTTCCATGCTCATAAACATATGTTGTATAAGCAGAACCACCACCATGAGTACCATCAGGAGTTGTGGAGAATCTTAGTTGATGTGTATTGTTAGTAATATCAGACTGATCAAAGGTATAGATACCCTTTCTTGTCATTGAGATAGCTGGATAGAGTTGTCCAGCACCATCACCTGTAGTATCAATAAGATATTTGTTACCCTCTGCATTAACACCATTACTAGCTTCAATAGTAAGTTGTGCTGATCCACCTATAGTATCAATACCAGTACCTGTAATTGTTTCTCCATCTTGGAATGCACCAGCAATATAGTTAACATATAAATTAACTCCTTCTACACGAAGAATAGTACCTTGAGCAGCACTAGTATCACCTGCAATTACAGTACCAGGTACCCATTCCTGAGCTGGTTCGGTTGTAACTACAAGTCTTGTTATTGCAGCAACAGTAACCTTATAGTTGTAAAGGTCAGACACAATACCAATTGATTGGTCTAGACTGATCTGAGAACCTTGGAAGAACTTACCTGGAATAATAGATGTATAAACACCTTGCAATTCTCTAGTTGCTGGTTGACCTGATCTTGCTTTATAAGTAAAGGTTGTAGATGTAGGTACAGCCTGAATGATATATGTACCTTCCGCAGTAACAGATGCAAGACCTGTAACTGTAATAGGAACACCACTTGTAAGGTTATGGTCGAAACTTGTAGTAACTGTAATAAGCTCGTTACCTTTAACAGCTTCTACTTTAGATATAAAGGGGATAGTAGTATCTGAAGTAGATGCAAAGAACGATGGAATGTTATTGATCGTCTGAATTGTTTCCCACTTAGAAGCCTGAGGTCCGTACTCAAAGTCGGTATCAACCAAGTTCTCTGGATTTGATACTCGGAACTTAGATACAGCGTCAACAAATGTCTCAGACGGTTCCATCTTGACGGAATCATCTTCCTCAAGAATTTGGAGTGTGTCTGTATCAGACATTCCTGTTGTATCATACAGCAATGTGATTGTTGTATGATTAGTCGTATCATCGTATGCAAACGTACCAGTTCTGGTAGTGTCAGCAAAGTTATAGATAATTTGGTTATCCGTTGTGTTAGTTATCAACAACATTCTTCGCTGGTGCTTATTACCATGCAAAGTAACTGTTCTTGCTGATGCGTCAAACTGATAATCAAAGAGCAAGGTTTTTGCCATTTTCTTTTAATCCCCTTTAAATGTTTATGAGTGGTTATTTCAATTCAGTGCAGATCATTTTATGTGAAATCTAATGTTGATGGTTTTTGGTTTACCAACCAAGGGCGGCCATCATGCCCATACTTGTCGTTACTTCTGCAGTAACATCGTCTCTTCGAGCAAATTCTATGCCCCCAGGAGTTGCTCCGTCATGGAGAACAAGGGTCATTTTCGTAGTATCTACGGTCAATTCTCCAAGAGCTCCAGTAAATGTTGACTGTTGTACTGTAGTACCTCGTCTCAACTGTACCTGCTTAGTCATAGCTATCCCTCGAATTTATGCTTCTTTTATTTATAGAAGTAAAATCTTCAGTTATATTATCGTTGCGAACGTAAATGGTGGCTCGAATGTTCTGAGCTCATTGAGAGACTCTCCACTGAGAGTAATTGTTCCCTCTCCAATGTATGCAGCTCTGACGAATTTATCATCAGCACTACCACCAATTGTTGTAAGAAGAATATTTTCGTAGTCAACAGTGGCAGATTCAACTCCTCCACTGAAGGCAAATAGTGTTCCGTAAGGAGCAACATATCCGAAGGTACGTTTGATATCTGTGACTTCACCAGATACAACGTAATCAACATCACCTGCTGGATCAGCATGTGTAAGCTTAACATCAGTAACTTCTCCAGTGATATCACTGAATGAACCAGATCCGACATATCCCTTACGTACAAAGGCTTCTGCACCATGACCGAAGATATCATATAGAGTTGTATCTTCGTAATCAACAGTTGCAGATTCAGCAGCTCCAGATGCAGTGAATAGTGATCCAGATCCAACATGTGATCTTGCACGTGTATCATGAGAATCACCACTAATTTCTGTAGTACCAGATCCATGATAATGATCTGTCTGTCTTTCATCTGAAATACCAAATATAGTTGCTGTACCAGAACCAATATTGTTAGGTGTGAATATGTTTCTAGATTCACCACTGAAGGTAACAGTACCAGATCCAGAAAGAAGAACTGTTTTTGCTTCAGAACCATTACCTGCAACTGTGTAAAGTAGAGTATCCTCTGGAGGATTTGTGGTAATTGATTCTGCGGAACCGCCTGTTGTGAATAGGGATCCAGATCCAGTCCAATGTTTTGTAATCTGAACATCGGTGACTTGACCATATATTGTTGCTGTACCAGAACCGATCCAACTTGGAACCCATTGAATTGATGCTTCTCCAGTAAAGGTAGCAGTACCAGATCCGATGTGTGGAGCATGAGTAAAGCTCTCTGCTGCTGTACCAGAAATGGTAATAGAACCAGATCCAACAAATGTCCTTGCTCTTGAATCTGCACTGTCTCCATTGATTGTAAAGATTCCAGTGCTGACCTCGCTTGTAGAGATAGATTCTGCTGCACCAAGAGCTGTAAATAGAGATCCAGATCCAGACTCTGCAAATGTTCTTTGAATATCGGAGACTGCACCAGATACAGTTGCAGATCCAGAACCAACCCAGTTCTCTGTATGCTTCTCTGTACCAGCACCTGTCCAAGTATAGAGAACTGTATTCTCTGGAGGATTTGTAGTTGTAGATTCTGCAGAACCACCAGCAGTAAATAGTGATCCAGAACCAACCCAATCGTCTGTCTGTCTCTCGACTGCTGATCCAGATAGAGTAGCAAATCCAGAACCAGTAATATGTGGTGTATAGAATCCAACTCCAGCACCTGAAAGACTGGTAGATCCAGAACCAATCCATCTCTCGGTGTGCTTCTCGATACCAGCACCAACATATGTGTATAGTACTGTGCTTTCTGGAGGATTTGTTCCGATAGATTCGGATGCTCCACCAGCAGTGAATAGAGATCCAGATCCAACTTCCTTGACTGTTGCCTTGAGATCTGAGTATGCACCACTGATATCGTATAGACCAATACCATCGATATTCGCAGAGAAGCTTTCTGCAGCACCACCAACTGAGAACAATGAACCAGATGCAGTCCAGTGCTTCGTGATAAGTGGTTCTGGAATTTCTCCAGATATAATCCATTTTCCATCCTTGGCAACCCAAGAAGGTGACCATTGATTCTCACTAATACCAGACCAAACAAATAGTGCAATATCCTCTGGAGGATTAGTACCAACTGCCTCTGCTGCACCACCAGCAGTAAAGACATTACCAGAACCAGTGAGGATGTAACGAACCTTGAATGTACATGCACCACCAACTGTGTAAGTACCACTACCAGTGATGTGTGGAATGTAACGGGTACTAGCAGTTCCTGATAGAGTAACAGATCCAGATCCAATTTCTCTGAATACTGCTTTCTCAACTTTAGTACCACTAATCTGATGAAGTGAAGTACTCTCAGGTGGATTGGTTGTAACAGATTCAGCAACACCACCAGCAGTGAATAGAGATCCAGAACCAAAGTACCTAACACGGTAAATGAGATCTGCTTCACCAGTGATAGTTGCAGTACCAGATCCTTCAAATGCACCAGTGTAATTCTCAGAACCAGCACCAGATAGAGTGGTAGATCCAGATCCAACATGGGTTGCAGGAGTAAAGCTTTCTGCCTTAGTACCACCAACTGCGAATAGTGCAGTATCTTCTGGAGGATTGGTGGTTGTAGATTCAGCAGCACCACTAGATGTGTATAGTGAACCAGCACCAATATGTCTGAGAGAGAAGGTGTAATGTGTAGAACCAACAATAGTGAAGAGATATGTTGACTCATAATCAACAGTTGCACTCTCTGCAGCTCCACTAGCAGTAAAGAGACTACCAGTTCCAATCTCAGTTGCTGGAGTAAAGCTTTCTGCCTTAGTACCAGATAATGTAACCGTACCAGATCCAATGTAAGGTGCTCTAGCAATTCTAACAATAGCTTCACCAGATACAGTTGCAGATCCAGAACCAATCCATCTCTCTGTATGCTTCTCGATAGCACTACCAACATAATCCCAAAGACCAGTTCCAGCCTCAAGAACAGCAACAGCCTCAACTGCTCCACCAGCAGTGAATAGTGAACCAGAACCATCAAAGTTAGCAAAGGACTTGCTCTCTGCACCTGTACCAGATAAGGTAACAGTACCAGATCCAACATGGTCATCTGTCTTCCTTTCAACTGCAGAACCAGATAGAGTAATGGATCCAGATCCAGACTCAGCAAATGTCTGACGTTCTGATATTCTAGTACCAGCAACTGTGTAGAGTAATGTATCCTCTGGTGGGTTGGTCGTTGTAGACTCAGCTGCACCACCAGCACTGAATAGAGATCCAGACTGTACAAATCCATGACCCCAAGTGAATGCATATGTGTTACCAACAAACTGAGGTGCAGTGTAAATGTATGCAGTACCTTCACCAGTTAGAGCTGTTGTAGGTCTCTCTATTCCTTCACCAGAAACTAGATATGTACCACCCTCACATCCTTCTCTCCAGACGAATGGAGTATTTGCAACACCACTAATTGTGTAAGTACCAGATGCAGCGAGACCAGGATGTGCAAGTGTGTTGTTGGAACCGTAGTCTTCTTCACCACCCCATTTAACACCAAGGTCACCGTAATCAGCAAATACTGTTGTAGGATCAACGATGTTGCCTTCATCATCAACAACAAGTTGAGATAGTAAGGTATCGCTGTAATGCCATGTTCTAGATTCAGCAGCACCACCAAGAGAATTGATGTTACCAGATCCACTGTACTGCCAACTGAAGCTATATGTGTTACCAATAAACTGAGGTGCAGTGAAGATATCATATAGAGTAATATCTTCGTAGTCGTATGCAACAACCTCTGCTGCACCACCAGTAGCAAATAGTGATCCAGAAGCAGTGTGTCCAAATGTCCTAGCAATACCAACGGTATCACTTATTAGACCAAGATGAATTTCTCCAGAAGCAGCTACGTTATCAGTAGCTCTCCATAGTAGACTTCCAAGACCAAGCCAAATAATTCCATTATCTACTTCACCGCCATCTTGAGGTGGATGAACCGTACCTTGATCATCAACAACAGTAACACTGTCTGTTATTAAACCATTATCAGATGGAGATACGATATGGAGGCAATTGATATCATAGTTGTAAGTTCTAGACTCAGCACCACCAACAACAGTGAAGATAGAACCAGTTCCAACCTCACTAAATGTTCTTGCTATAGAATGAGTACCACTTAGATCACCAAGTGATGTGTCCTCTCCAAACTCAGTTGAGGTAACAGATTCAGCTGCACCAAGAGCAGTGAATAGTGAACCTTCACCAGTATGTGCGTATGCTGGTTTGTAGATCTCAAATACTTCACCACCGAAGGTAAGAGTTCCATTTGCAGCAGCACCATTGGTAGCACCCAACCATACCTGACCATGATCCTCGGTGTCATCGCCAACATATCCAAAGTCACCATGATCATCAGTTGTTGTAACAGCATCAGATATGAGACCGTTATCCTCAGTACTAAATGCCTGACTAGCAGATTCATTGTAAGCATATGTTCTAACTTCGACACATCCACCGACACTAAACAATCCACCTGATCCATGAGGTGCATTCCATACGAAGCTGTATGTGTTACCAATAAACTGCGGAGCAGTAAAGATATCATATAGACAGGTATCATTCTCAGGTGAGTATGTTGAAGATTCAGCAGCTCCAGATGCAGTGAATAGTGATCCAGAACCAGTGAAGTTACCAAATGTGAATGCAGTAGATACAGAACCATCAACAACATAAGTACCTGTTACTGGTATTGCATTAGCACTGTAAAGTACAGATCCGTAATCATATTCACCACCAGACTGAATAGTATCAACACTACCCTGATCGTCTGATGTGACTACACTGTCTACTACTAGACCATGATCAGTTGATGTGAATACAACGATAGCATTCTGATCATAATCATATGTCCTACACTCAGCAGCACCACCCGTGGAGAATAGAGATCCTGTTCCAATCTCAACAACAGTACTTGACTGTGAACCAGAACCACTAAGATCTCCAAGTGATGTATCCTCACCAAATTCAGTAGTAGATACACATTCACCAGCACCACTTGTAGCGAATAGAGAACCACCACCATTGTATACACCCTTACTGAATGACTGGGTAACAGCACCATCAACAACGTAAGTACCTGTTGTTGGATATGTGGTAGAAGTGTAGAGAACCGAACCGTAGTCTACTTCACCATCAGATTGAGGTAGTGCAACCTCACCATAATCGATTACATCATTAATTGGATGTGTTGCATCAGTTACTAATCCATAATCAACACTACTATACGTAACAACAGCAGATTCGTTATAATCGTAAGTTCTAGCTTCTACACATCCACCGATACTGAACAATCCACCTGTGCCTGGAGGTGCATTCCAAATAAACCTATAGGTATTACCAATGAATTGAGGAGCAGTGAAGATATCGAATAGTGCTGTATCGACAGTAGGTTGATAAACAGCAGACTCAGCAGCACCACCAAGAGTGAAGATAGAACCACTACCTTCATGTGCATAAGATGGTTCGTACTTAACATCACCAGATTCTTCTTGTGTCTTCTCATCCCCTACTTGTGGGAATGTACCAAATGGTTCAGTTAGATAATCTGGGTTGAGTGCATCAATTTCTTCTTGAGTCCATAGAGGTCTTGTTAGACTTATGGTATATGTTCCAGAGTTGGAAATAGTCTCTGATGTGTAAATTACGAATCCGTAATCTTCTGTGTCCTCATCGAACAATCCAAGATCACCGTAATTGATTACGTCATTAGTTGGATGTGTTAGATCAGTTACTGCACCCCAATCAATAGTACTGAATGGAAGTGTTGGACCAGGAGCATAGTTCCATGTAACACACTCAGCAGCATCAACTATACTGAATAATCCACCTGATCCTGGAGGTGCATTCCATACGAAGCTATAGGTGTTACCAATAAACTGAGGTGCAGTAAAGACATCAAAGAGACCTGTTGATTCCCAATCAACCGTTGCAGACTCAGCAGCACCAGCAGCAGTGAATAGTGATCCATCCTCTGATACAAAGTTCCAGCAGAAGCTGTAAGTATTATTAACAAACTGAGGTGCAGTAGTAAGAGTTACTAATCCAGTTACAGGATATACAGTCTCGGTGTAAATTACTGAACCATAATCATCTTCACCCTCTTGTATATCAGCAACATTACCTTGATCAACAAGTGTAGTTGCAGCATCTGTTATTAATCCATAGTCATCACTTGTGAATGTAACGATGGAGGATTCGTTGTAATCGAATGTTGCAGACTCAGCAGCACCAAGAGCAGTAAATAGTGATCCAGATCCAACCCAATCCCTAGTTCTGGATAGAGTACCAGTACCACTTAGATCACCAAGTGATGTGTCTTCACCAAACTCAGTAGAAGTCTTACTCTCTACAGATCCACCAGCACTGAATAGAGAACCACCAGTAGTAGGATCTCTGAATACAACATACTCTGAACCAATACCTGATGTCTGAAGTGTTCCTGTTAGAGGATATATTGTAGAAGACCAAATTACTGTTCCGTAATCATCTTCACCTTCTTGGATGTTAAGATCACCATATTCACCAAATACTGTTGCATTATCAACAATATTACCTTCATCCTCAGTGGAGAATACGTTAATAGAAGTCTCGTTGTAATCCCATGTAACAGACTCAGCAGCTCCACCAATACCGAACAATCCACCCTCAACAAACGGTGCATTCCAACAGAACCTATAGGTGTTACCAATAAACTGAGATGCAGTAAAGACATCAAAGAGACCTGTTGATTCTTCATCAACCGTTGCAGACTCAGCAGCACCACCAATAGTAAAGATAGAACCAGAACCAATTTGTGCGAAGATTGGAACGTACTTAATATGCCCTGCTTCTTCTTGTGTCTTCTCTTGACCTGCAACTGGGAATGTACCAAATGGTTCAGTCTCATAAGTAGGAGGTAACTGATCAATCTCCTCTTGAGTCCATAGAGGTCTTGTTAGACTTAAGGTGAGTGATCCGAATGGAGCAGCAGTAGATGTGAATATAATGTATCCCTGATCATACTCTCCACCATACTGAGATTCTATTACAGAACCATAGTCATCAACTACAGTTACAGAATCAACTACCAATCCATTATCTGCTGTTGCATATGAAATAGTTGATGATTCGTTATAATCAAATGTTACCTTCTCAACTCCACCACCAACACTGAACAATCCACCTGATCCTGGAGGTGCATTCCATACGAAGCTGTAGGTGTTACCAATAAACTGTGGAGCAGTGTAGATATCAAATAGTGTTGTAGCATCACCAAGCTCAGTAGAAGTCTTACTCTCTACAGATCCACCAGCACTGAATAGTGATCCACCTTGTGTAGGATCTCTGTATACAGCAGCACTTGGAGAAGTACCAGATGTCTGAAGTGTTCCTGTAAGTGGGAGAACTGTGCTAGTCCAGAATACCCAACCATAATCATATTCACCACCAGACTGAGGTGCAGTAATAACTGTCCTATCATCAAAGACAGTAGCAGCATCTGTTATAAGACCACTATCATGAGTACTTAATACAACAATGGAATCTTCACTGTAATCATATGTTATAGACTCTGCTGCACCACCAATACTGAACAATCCACCCTCAACAAATGGTGCGTTCCAACAGAACCTATAGGTGTTACCAATACCTGCAGGTGAAGTGTAGATATCGAATAGTGTTGTAGAATCACCAATTTCTGTTGTAGATACACATTCAGCAGCACCACCTACAGTTGGTATTCCTCCAGAACCAGCAGGTGCTCTCCATACAAATCTATATGTGTTACCAATCCATTCAGGTGCAGTGAATATTTCAATAGATCCTGTTAGAGGATATACAGTTTCAGTGTAAATTACTGAACCGTAATTAATCTCTTCTTCTTGTGGAAGTGCTACACTACCATCATCAAAATGATCAGTTTGATAATTCGTAGCATCTGTTATTAATCCTTCATCCTCAGTAGTGAAGGTAACAATAGAAGACTCGTTGTAATCGAATGTTACAGACTCAGCAGCTCCACCGACTCTGGACATTTCACCAGTACCAATTTCACGGAAGACAAGTCTTTCAACCATGCTACCGATATAATAGTTACCACCAACTATCTGGAATGCACCAGTTGTATTTGGTTCTACAGTAACAGATTCTGCTGCACCACCAACTGAGAATAATGAACCCTGACCAATCTGACCCCAAATAGGAATGAATCTAACATCCTTCGCTTCTTCCTGTGTCTTCTCATCACCTACCTGTGGGAATGTACCGAAAGGCTTGGTCTCATACTCTGGATTAAGTTTATCAATATCTTCCTGAGTCCACAATTCTCTTGTGAGACTGAAGGTGAATGTTCCCTGTGCAGAATTAGCAGTAGCACTATAGACAATTAAACCATAATCAAATTCACCACCATCTTGAGGTGGATGAACTGTACCTTGATCATCAACAACAGTAACACTATCTGTTATAAGACCACTGTCTTCACTACTGAATAGTACAACTGTACTATCATTATAATCAAATGTTGTTCTTTCTGTATGTGCAACACCTTCAAAGGATGATATGTTACCAGATCCAATCTCTCTGAATGTTGCTTGAAGGTTAGTATATGCACCAGACCAAGTAAACAGTGCAATATCTTCAACTGGTTGATATCCAACTGCCTCGGAAGCTCCTCCCATACTGAAGAGGTTACCACTCTGTACAAATCCATGACCCCAAGTGAATGAATAGGTATCAAAGTTGTGACCTTCGGTAGCAGAAAGACCTGGGTTAGTTGGATCAAAGTAATTCTCTGGAGTTGAATCATTAATAACTTTAGGATCAGTCCTGATAGTAAGTCCACCCATTGAGGTTGCAACACCCTCATGCCAGATGTACCACCAGTTCTCTGATAACCATCCTTCAGTAACAAGACCCCAATTCTCTGATTCAACTGGACTATCTGTTATTGATCCCCAGTTATCAGTACTATATCCAATAGTAGCAGTTTCATCATATCCATATGTTCTTAGTATTGCTACACCACCAGTTACAGGTAGAGAACCAGATCCTGTCCAATGATATTGGAACTTAAGATTACTGTATGCACCAGACCAATTGAATAGAGTTGTCTCCCCTCCAACTACACTATCAGTTCTACACTCAGCAGCTCCACCAGCACTGAATAGAGATCCAGATGCAGTCCAGTGTGGTGCATTATTTGTAAAGTCTTGACCAGTGATATGGATAGATCCTTCACCTTCCCAATACCTAGCATAAGTACCATCTCCTTGAATATCATAGATAGCAACAAACTCATACGTACCAGTATTTGCCTCTACGTTATTCCATATAATTCCACCATGATCAAATTCACCAGCAGTAACTGGTTTGGTTGTTGTACCACGATCCTCAGTCTCACTAAATCCATACCAAACTAATCCATTATCTTCTATCTGTAATGTAAATCCAGACTCATCATTAAACTCATGTACAAACTTCTCAATACCAGCACCTGCATATGAGGTGTTACCAGACATCACCTCACGACTTGTCTGTGAGTATACCTCTCCACCAGTTAGACTGAATAATGTTGTCTTGTCTCCAAATTCTGTAGAGGTCTTAGTCTCTGAGAGACCACTTGCAGCGAATAGACCACCTGAACCTGTTCTGTCTGTAGTAAAGCTATAAGTATTAAATTCTGCCCAAGGTGCATTACTAAACTTATGATATGATGTTGCACCTCTTACATCACCTATGTTGTATACAAATCCCCAAGATTCTTCTCCCCCAGACTTGGGAGCTGTAATATCTCCAAAATCCAAAAGACTTGGGACTGCATCGACAGCTCCCAAGTCTTCTGTGGTGAATGGTACGAATAAAAATTCGTTCCAATCTAATGTTGTTGTTACCTCGCAAGTTCCAGATACACTAAGCCCACCAGAACCTAACCAGAACGCACTACTGCGTTCCATTCCACCACCCATCTCAAATAGGGATCCATTACCAGCCCATATCTTTCTGATACCCTCTAAAGCGGTACTAGCAAGCAATGCAGTTCCAGTAGAGACATGAGAGGCAGGGCTCCATCTTTCAGTTGATCCACCAGATATGGTTGCTGTTCCAAATGGATAGTTATCTGCTGATACAGATATTTCTCCGTAACTATCTTGACTTAAATTACTTTCTGCTTCTAAATTCGTTGGAGCATCACCTATCGATCCATAATCATCCGTTACGTTAAGGACGGTAATATCGCCATAACTTTCGGTAGAGTATAGAGAAATTGTATTTGAATCGTAGGTGTATTCGTTCATACTTTACGAAAACAATAAGAAGGGGGTGGAATATCTCCAACCCCCAACCCGATATACTTAATAGTATTAGTGATCAGTCGAGGCTGATGTTCAATGTAACCTTAATTTGGTCACCGTTGTTCTGAATAGGGTATGGACCATTTGTAAATCTTTCAGCGAACATTATGCTGCTGTAAAGAGTTAGGTTACCAGATCCATCCAATGCAGGAGTTGTGGTGAATGTTGATGTTGAAGGACAACTAAAGATTGTGTATGTTTGCTCAGTAGTTGTAGTGTTTGAAGTACCACGTGCAATGTAAATAACATCGCCTGGTTGTAAACCGTGAGCTTGAGTAGCAGTAACTGAAGTGTAGTCAAGTGTGATACTTGGGTCAGTAGCACCCTGAATGTTATCAGTTAGAGCAACAGCAGCGTTTGCACTATCAACAAGATAGATACGTCTTTGAGCACGATCAATACCACCAATAACTGTACCAGCAGGAACAGCAGTGTTACCACCAATAGCCATTCCGATTGTAATGTTATCCATTACAGAAGCTACGTTAGGAAGTGTAATGTAGTCATTACCGATAACTCCAATACATACGTTTGAAGCATCACCCTTAGTTAGAGTAGTAGCAGCAGCACCAGAAGCAGCATCAGCAACACCTTGAATCGCAAGAGGCATATTATTTGCTCTTACAATGTAATAACCATATACGTTACCAGCAGCAGCATCAAATGTGAAAGTCTGTTCTGGGTAAGTAGCAGTTGTTACAACACCAGCAGTAGCATCTTGATTAATTTTCCACTGCCCACCATTTAGGAGAATACCAGTCTGGTCTGTATAATCGTAACGTGATTCAGTACGATTGTTTACACAATAAGGATAACCTGTGTTTACAGTCTGTCCATACTTGTTTGTATTACCATCTTGATATGGTTCATAGTATGCTGTCGCACTAGGCACATCCGCTTCAGCAGGGGTCGTGTCAGTGGTGTAAAGCTTAAGAATTAGATCCCTTGGTGCATTATCCTCTCTATCCAAAACAAAGTTGTTCTGGTTAACGAGATAACGAAGTGACTCAAGTTCGCCAATATTAGGTACTAGCAGTGCCATTTAATTTGTCTCCGAAAATCGTTGTGTGTTGCTTGCTTACGTTTATTTATAAAATAATCGTCCCTCGATTATTTATCAAAGGAAAACTTTAAGAGATAACATGAATCTCCTAATCTGGTTTACCTGATCAACTCGGAACCGTAGCATATCCCCAGCTATTAAATCTTTATCCCAACTACCTAAGTTATCACCACTTGCTTTCAAGTTTCCATTAATCTGTGGTTTATCACCACCACATATAGTTTGGAAGTTAGGAAAATCATTGAATGTACATTTCTGTACGTCCATAATAAGAATACCAACTACATCTGAAGTTAGTGTCCAAGACTGGATTCTTCCAGTTACATCTATCTGTAGTTCACCTTTCTCTCCTGTGTTCATATCTACAGAACCACTACCATAAACAAAATTGATTGTTCTGGTAAGATCTGCAGTTGTTACTTGAGCAACAGTGAAAAGCTTATCTCCAGCAGAAGGTGGAGTTGGGAATATTATCTTACTCCCACTAACAGTATAATCTACTCCTGGATGTTGAACTAATCCATTAATACAAACAATTAACTGTCCTTCATTTGTTGGAAAGTATGCAGTACCTCCTTGTGTTAAATCAAACTCCGTCCTTGTTCCATCGAACTGAGCAGTAAAATCATCAAGAACCTCATTGTTATTCTGCAAATACTTTGCAGGTATATCATAATTTACACCAACTGCAAATTTCTTCTTGGCTTCAGAAACTATGTTATAGTTTTGAGACTGTACCGATACGTTATAGGTAGGCATCAGGAAACTCCAGGTGTTACTTCAAGTATTCCTTCAATAACTCTAGACTTAGTACCCGAAGGTGCAGTCAAGAGAATATCATAAACATACCTTCGAGCTTCTAAGGTAGCTGATGTAGTATTAGGAAGGGTTATTGATAATTGTCCGTTATATCTGTCTGGAAAATCAACTGTAAAATCTGTGGATGTAGATGAAGTATAACTTCTTTTCAATTTCGCTACAGCACTATAACCAGTTAAATTTAACGGTGTTGTATTCGCTTCATTCTGAATATTAAAGGTCGCACTAAAGTCGGTTCCTTTCTCACAAATTAAATTTATTGGTATAGCAGCCATCTGACATATAAAGAACCCCTCACTATTTAGCGAGGGGGAACTTTGTTATTCGGTTGGAGGTGTTTCGGGTGCTTCCGTTTCTGGTGTTGGTAGCGGTTCAGCATTAACTTCACCAGTTAGAATACCAAGGGTTTCTAATCCACCCTGAAGCTTTGTACGATACTCTCTAAGACGAATAAGTTCTGTCTCTGCCTTAGAAATTTTGTCGTTAGCATCAGCAAGTTGTTTAGTAAACTCTTCTCTCAACTGTGCAGGTTCCATAGTAGGAGCCTTTGGTGTTTCAGTCATAATAAGTGATCGATCTTACTTATTTATTATAGCACGAATCATCGATTTTAGCTCAGCGAGTTCGGATTTTACCATTTGTAATTCCATATCAGAATATTTTGATCGAGCTCTTGCTGCTCTAATCTGATCAAATGCTTTCTTATCCTTATTAATTATAGCACCAGTTTTCGAGTCTCTATAAAGACCGTCCTCACCTTCTACTTGGATATCCATTAGAAGGATGCTACTGCTCTTATATCTTGTAGTTTAGGTACGTATGCTGGATTATCAGAATTCATAACAACCTTAACTGCAAAAGAAGTAAACTCAGGTAAGTTAGAGATACTAAATGGAATCTCCTGATAAGAATCTTGCTTCTCAAAAAGACCAGATATTTCATTCTCTGGAGTAGCAGCCAACTCAATATCAGCCTTACCATCTTCATTAAAGAACTTCCATTCAATATCATCAAAATTAACTTCACTTGATTCTTCTTTAATCTTATAAAGTATCTTGATATCACTGATGTTTCTTACATTAGCAGTAAGCTTAACATCAATTGATGTACCAGGATTATCTAGAGAGATTTCTTTAGTAACATACTTAGCAATACCAGAAGTATTCTTAGAAGAATCTTCCGAAACATATCCTACACCATTTTGTAATGTTGCAGTTTTTACTTCCCACCAAGTTTCGGTATTAGCTTCTTGACCAACGAAACTAAGTAGATCAGTAACCCTGAATATATCATTCTGTTGATCTGCTGGATCCTTCTTCCTTTCATAAGGAGAAAGTGCTGTTACTTTAGAAGTAAAGTCATCATTGATAGGTTGTTTATTATTAAACAATACCAATTCTTGAGTTTTAGCATCCCATTCAACAACTGTACCACTAATCTTATCTAGATATAGATCATCAGTAGTATCTGAAGTTGTTGTTTGCTGTTCGTTGTATCGATTAACAGTTGTACCTACAGTAAATGTAGGTGTTTTAAGACTGGATCCAGCATCTGTAACTGTACAATTCAAAGATGTATCAGTTCCAAGTGTTAGAACTTCTCTTGCTTTAAAAGTTCCTTCATTAGTTACCTGAACAGTCATTGTACTTGTACCAGAATCCCAACCTATAACAGTACCAGCACCACCAGCAATATTAGCAACCTCTGATGTAGCAGCTACAGTTGTACTATTGATAGCCTGAGGAACTGTTATAGCAGCACCACTATGACCTGTTATAGCAAATGTAACAATTGGATAAAGTTTTATAATTTGATTCTGTCTACCATATCTACTCTCACTTCCAGTAGGATTCTCGATTCTATTAGATATAGTCTTAACAGAACTAGTTCTAAGATCGATAACAGGAGATAGTGTTGATTGAGTAGATGAAAGATCTAACTTATAAACTAGAGAGTTTGCAATATCATTTCTTAATGCATTAATTCTAGAAGCTAACACCTTCTGGTTTATAAAGAAATGTTCTTGTTTAATAAATGTCTTCTCATAATCAGATTGAGAATAAGAAGCATAATTAACAGGACCACTATCTACAGGAACTATGTTAGTTGTTTTAACAGATGATTCTATTTTTGTTTGTGGGAATGAAAGATAACCAATATCAGCATACAATTTCTCAAATTTCTTATTAAGAGAAATTAATCCACCTGATCCACCACCAATAGCATTAGAGCTTGCATTAGTTGCAGATACAATATTAAATGAATCAATACCAGAATTCTCAACTGTGAATAGTGTAGTATTCATAGAAGATGCTGAGATACCACCAGTCTCTTTCAGACCTTTAAAGAATGCAAATGACTTACCAGTATCTTCAAATCCGTGATCTCTATGTGTAACTTCAATATACTTATTATTTCCTCTAAATCTCTCTAGGTCAGCACTGCTACTTGCTTCTGCACTTGTACGTATGGAACCAGAGTCCATAGTTTCATAACCTATGTTATCATTTGTTAACATAACACTAGCAGTCCTAGAAATATCAAACTCTGCTCTATTAAGCTCGAACTTAATATCTTCCTTAAGATTCTCTGTCCAAGAATCCACATTCTGTGATCTATAAACAGAACCTAATCCTGGTTGTACTGTAACAGTTCCTGAACCTGCAGGTTCTCCAACTTCTGATGCCCAAACTTCATAATCAGTAGAATCTGTTTCAACAACAAAAGCATATTCTGTATCATTCTGTAGATATACAGGATAATCAAATGTAAACTCAGTTGGTACACTACCAGCAACATCAGTTACTAGATTAGTTGATACACCCATTCTAACAGCAGGTGTATCAATATCTACAACTGCTTCTACAGCAGCACCAGCATTACCAGAACCAGTACCAGCAATAACAATAGATGGAGCACTTGTATATCCAGAACCAGATATAGAAACTTCAGAATTGAATAACTTACCACCAGATATTCCTAATGTTCCAGTAGCAGTAGTACCACCTGGTAACTGTGGACTCTCAATAGTCATTGCTGCACTATCATAATTAGATCCAGCACTAATAACCTTAAGATCAACAACAGATCCAGAATCTTTAGCAATAGTAACAGATATTGTAGTGTTATTTGTATTATTTGCTAGAGTTATTGATGGAGCAATAAGTTGTTCCCCTGCTTGGAAAGAACTACCATTATTATTAGATAGAACTAATGTATACACTTGATCTGCTGATACTGGAATCTTATCTGCAGCTCCTGGTAATACTTCAATACCAGTTCTATCAAATATTTTAAATATAGGTCCAGTAGCACCTGATATTTGTCCAGTTACGATCTCACCAACCTCAAGAGATGTTTCTTGTGATACATAGAACTTCAACTTTGTTTCAGGTGAAATAGTCTTCTCTGTACCAGGAACAATATAACTTCCTGGCTTACCACTTACTGTATTGGTAATATAAGTTCTTACAGGAACTTTAGATGCCTTCTTATTAAAGAAGAGTCTTAATCCTGTAGCAAATACACCACCATCATATCCTTCTATCTTAAATGTTTGTGCTAATGGACTTGGTTTCTTCTGTGTACTTGTATCAAGATCAACAATCTGCTTACCTTCATTAGACTTAAGGTATGCAGGTAATGTTGAAACAATACTACCAGGATTAGCAGGTAGTATTCCAGTAGGATAGTATTTAACTTCAGTATATGTTTCTACAGTGTCTTTATTACTATCTGTAGAGCTCGAAGTAAATCTAATTGTTTTCTCACCAGTTGTGAATTGTAACTGTTCAGAAGTGGTATCGTAACTTGTATTGTAGATATAGTTATTCCAAGTAGTTCCTTGTGTTGGGGCATAACCATTAGGTATTATAATAAGACCACTAGCATTACCACCATCATCTGTAATAATATCAGATCCAAATGTTGATAGTGAATTACCAGGGATTCCTGTAAATCTTAGATCAGGATTAGTCCATCTACTAACACTTCTACCCTCTATGAAAGGATAGATCTTTGTATTAGGCTTCATCCTACGAACAGTAAACTTAACTGCTTTAGATCTAGCAAATTGCTGTAATGAAGTAGCGACAGCAGTTTCACCAACTAACTTTGTATTAATTCCTTTACCAGTCTCATTGTTTTGTGGACTGATATTAGATGAACTTGCTACATTAGCAATCTTAACTGTAGATGCTACTTGATCAGAATTGATATCAGAAAGAGGTCCAATATTAAAGAAGTTCTGATTTGATCCAACCCAGTTTACTGAATAAGAATTATACAAGCTTGAATATGCATCACGTACATTATTCTTAGCAAGGAATATAGTATAAAGTGATGTGTTGTTATCAGATATTAAAGGAGCATCTGTATTCTCATACCATGAATCTACAGGTGTATTGAGAGTTGCATCTCCAACATACTGAATAACAACAAATGGGTTAGGATTGATAGTCTTTGTAGCAAAGTTATTACTTAATAACTGTAAGTTACTGTATGGAAGAGTAAGAACATCACCAGATCTTTGATAACCAGAAACTACTCTTTCATCTTCTTTTGTATTAACTTCAATTAAATCAAATGAATCTTCTTTAGACTGTGCTCTCAATACAGATTGTTTTGTATCAATCGAACACTTATAGTCTATAGACTTAAGGTTACCTACTTTATGAGTCTCGAAATTATCTACAACAAATCCACTCTTAAATCTTTCAAGTCCAACTTCATCCTTGATCTGCATATTCAATGCTTGCTGTTCAAGGACACTAAGAAGTGTATAGTATTCTAACCTTTCAACACGCTTCTCTAACTTGCCGATATCACGCATTGTATAACGCTTGTTATCAACAGGGATAACACGAACATCATTACTTGTTGTGGTATATGCAGGTATGTAAAGATAAGTTAAAGGTATAGCATCATCAATACCCTCTGGTCTTGATGGGTTAAGTGAAGAGTTACCTTCCTTAACTATAAATTCACCTTTCTTAGTTAAGAAGATACCATCAATTCTATCAAGATATTGATTCTGATAGAATGATATAGTGTAAGGTAGATTTGAATCTGATGCTGGACAACTAGAAACAACACCACCACTACCAGTAAACTCGTTGAAAGAAGACTCTGTATAAATTGACTTATCTTGGAAACCAGTAATAGTAGCTTCAGTATCAACCTTTGGTCTAAAGTCAATAACATCTCTAAGGTTTGTTATACCATATACAGATGAGTTAAATGTAGGAATATCATCAGCAGAAACACCTGCTTCATGTACATAAGAATCAACTACACAGAAATCACCCTGTGAATGATCGAAGTAATCAAATGATGCTAATAACTGACCAGCAGGTAAATCAAAACCAGGTTTAAGAACAATACGAGATACATCATATAAAGTATCACGCTGACCATCATCAAAAGTGAATCTACTAGTTACATCAGTACCACTAATTAAATTACCAGCAGTATCTACATTTGGAGGTGCAGTTGTAGAACCTTCATAAACATAGTTAAGTTTAATAACATCAGAATATGATACTGCATTAATTTCAGTTGCATTAATATCCTGTCCTCTCAAAGGAAGAACTCTATCTCCAGATGGAACAATTACAATCTGTTTGTTTTTAACAATGGTCTTCAACCTAGGTCTAGACTTAGTAATTTCTAATGTTGCTGTAAGCTTAAGTGTTGGATAATCAGTACCACCTGAAAGAGATCCAAAATAGTTATCAGGTAATGTTATACTAACGCTACCAGCAGTTAATCCACTAGCAGTATCAGTAGAAGTTGCAACATCTACAGCAGAAGATGGAACATATACAATATCACCAGTTTCTACAGCAGTTGCATTTCCTTTTTTAAGAACAGTAAGAATAAAATTGGTCTCTCTAAACTCTACAAATTTCTGTGTACCAAATTCTAACTGTGCCTTAAATGTTACTGTTCCACCAGTAGAAGATGAATCCAATACAAAATCTTTTCTCTGATAGTACTTAATAGCAGTATCATCAACATTCTTAACTAATGATTTAATCTGCTTACTACCAGTCGGGAATATTAGAGTAGATTTAGATCCATTTTCAATCTTTGGTCTTACTCTTAGTACAGTTGTACTACTTATAGTAGAAGGAAGTAAAGAATCTAAGTATATTCTTGATTTCTTAGTTCCTTGTGGTGAAGTTGCTTGCTGTACTATTGCCTGAATAAGGTTATTGTTTGCGTCACTGAACTGGATTAAATCTCCCTGTACAAGACTCTTAGATGCATCACCACCAAAACCTGTACACTCAACATACTGATTACCCTCTACACCACTGAAACTAAAGTCAGTTATGTTAGTACTAGTAACATATTTCTCTCTAAACAACTCAACATCACTAGTGAATAGATTAGGTGCTAAAGCTCCTTCAGGTGCTACACCAAACCTAGACCACATAGACTTAACATTCTGTGGTGTGTATGTTTGTACGACATTCTTAAACAATACAGCACGTACTATTGCTTCATTACCAGCAACAAAACTAGTAGAAGTAGTCTTAACTGCTACTGATGGCGGTGATGAGTAGGTATTAGATAATGCATCTCTATTTTTAATAGTCGCTGCAGCATAACCATCCGCAGAATCTATAGTAGAAGTTATAACAGATGTATCATATGATACACCATCTACAATTAAAGTCTCTAATGCACCATAGTTATTTCCTCTATGATCCACAACAAAATGAGATATAGTATTCTCTCTAGCAATTCTTAGAGAATTTCCTTTCTCATCAAATATAGTTTCTCCTTGAACAAACTCTCCATTAAGAACCTTACAATAAATTCTATTACCAGAAGATAGAAGACCCTTTGGTGATCCTTCTATTACTCCATAAGCACCACTCTTACTACCAGTAATATAAGTACCAGCTTGGAATGGAATGTTATCTGCTGAAGGAGCAGGTATATCACTATCTACAGTTATCTTAGTTAAGAAAGTTGGATTAAAATACGACATCTTGAAAGTCGTATTATATTTGCTTGTTCCAGCAATTCTTCCTTTAGAAAGAATTGTATCAGAATCTGGATTAAATCCAACACCCCTTTCTTCTAAATGGAAATCTTTAGGCTTAGCAAGACCGATTGTAGGAACAATCATCTCACTGTAAGAAACTATGTAACCAAATACATCAGTTGAAGTAGATTGTTCTGCTCCGTTTTGTGAGAAGTAAAGTCTAGTTCTATTATCAGTACCACTATCAACAGTAGAGAAATCTCTCAAATGGGTATCAACAATATCTCTTGGTCCAATAAAAGTGAATTCAACATAAGAAGAACTTCCTTTAAATGAAGCTGGGAAGTCAGCATTAGAACCACTAAATTTAGAATAAGCAAGAGATGTAATTTCTACTGCTTCATTAGCATTACCAGAACCACCTTTTCTTACCCAGAAACTTCCATGTGATGACTCCCATGAAGTTGGTACTATTTCACTAAATGTAGTACCAGCAGCAGTTGATGTAATATTAATAAGTACAGTCTTAATTGCTACATCAGCATCAGATGTAAATGCTCTTCTATTACGAGTTTGTTTGTGAGAAGCTATTACTTTACCATCAGTTTTATCTTCTGTACCATTAAGACCTAATGATCCATCACCAAATGTACTATTAAGATATAATGTTGGATATGATGTTAACTCAGCATCAAATGAATTTAAAGGAACTGAATTATAAGTGTTAGTTAGATAGAAGCTTGCAAGACCACTATGCTTAAGAGTTATATTATCTCTCTCAAGTGACTCTCTTGATTTATTAACAGTTAAATACTTACTCTCTTTATTAACAATCTCATATCCCTTAATATATGCTTTACCAACTCCTACTGCTGCAATCATCTTTTGAGATGCTTCAGTAACAGTTAAACCATTAACTGTTCCATCAACACCTACACCATAAAGACCTTTGTTACCGTCTTTCTGGTAATACTCTCTTAATTCTGTTGGAAATGATTCAACAACATAATCACCAGACTCGTCATATGTTCTTCTTGCTAGAGTCTCTTCAATTACATTGTATTCTGCCTGTTTTACCTTCTTCTGTACAGATCCCTTCTTAACAGTTAGAAGTTGTATGAAATTGCTATCTGTAGAAGCATTATAATCATACTTAGCTAATCCTAGAGTGATTGATAAACGATGAGCACCAGGAGCACTGAAGTTTGCAAATCCTCTTGCTTGATCGTAGAGTGTTGAATCCTCTTCAGGAGTGATTAAAGACTCTGTGATCTTAAATCCAACCTTAGCGGATGGAATATCAATGTATGGTTCTAGAATGATAAGATCAGAATCATTACGAACAAAATGACCATTAACAAAATAGATACCTTCTTCCACTTGTACAGCAGAAGCAAAACCCATTGCTGGACTGGTGATAGAAGTCTCTACATCAGTATCAGGATCCTTTAAAGTAATAGAAGTAGGTAGAACACTTCCATCAGTTCCAACTACCATAAGTGGAGTATTTACCCCATCAACAACTTCTAAAGTCTCACCTTGTCTAAAAGTAGACTCATTGTTAGAATTACCACTGCTAGTGTAGTTTACATATAGTGTATCTGCAGTTGTAGTGGTACTATATCTAGTGGATACAACTGTACCAGTAACGCCAGATGTGATGCCTTTTAACGTCTGACCTACTAGTTGCTTAATATCATATTTTTTGAAGACAATATTACCTCCCTCTGATACTGCAACTTCAGTAACAGAAGAAAGTTTAACGTAATCTAGTTTATTGTTTAATCCTACTTCACCAGGAATAACCAGATCACCTTGTTTAAATTGTTTACGTCCAAAAGATTCAATCTGATTTTGGAGTACAGATTGAAGTTGAGTTAGTTCTCTCGCTTGTATTGAATATCCAGGTCGAAAAAGAAGTCGATAAAAATTCTTAGACGCACTGTAGTCATCATAGTATGGACTTACATTTAGATTCGTCTTTTGTGGCATCGTAAACCAAAGCTAACATGGAAGATTAGAATTCGATTACTAGCTTGATGTCCTCTATTTGGTCAGCAGCTCTAGTAATCAGTCTCCTGTTCTCTATGTATACGAGTTCTCCAGAGTTGTTCTTGATCTCAGGAGTCGCCAAACCACTTGCAAATGTTACGCCTTCGGTAGTTGATGAGTATGTGCTATCAGGGTTAACTGATACAGAAGTACCACTATCAACAATAGCAGAACTTGAATTGTTTTCAAATGCTCTTACTATTCCATTATCAGTGTGTGCTTTAGGTGACTGGAAGTACTTAAGAATACCACCGTTACCGTTACCATCTGCAGTCCAAGAAACAACTGTTCCTTTAGCAGTTCCAGCACCTCCATTTAAAGTTTGTGTGATTGTATTATCTTTTCCGAAAGAAGAACTAGTAAGACCAGTTCCATTAACTCTTACGGCGTATACACCAGAAAGGGTGTTTGCAGTAGCATAGTTTGTTGATCCCCACTGCAATGGATCCTTAATAAGTCCGATTCTACGGAAGTCATTATCAACTGGGAAGTCTCCAGATCCTTCTGCATAGGTCAAACGGACGTTGACCATAACACGCTTACCATTAAGCTCCTGTGCAAGATTAGCACCATGACCACCTGCAGGTGGAATGATGACTTCAAGAGCACCACGAGCAGTTCCAGAAATGGTCTCAGCAGTACTTAAAGTTGCATCAGAGAATAAACCATAAGCATTTCCACCAGCACCAGTACCTGTACCAGACTTAAGTGCAACACTACCATAAGTATAATCGTTACCTGCAGTCTGTACTTCAACAGCACTTATAGCACCAGTACCATCAGTAGTAATCTTAGCAACACCATCTGCTCCATCTCCTAAGATAGGACCATATAGAGTAGCACCAGTAGGAAGAGCAGAACCAGCATCTGAAATCAAGATGGTATCAATAGCACCATCTGTAGCGGCTGGACCAGCATATGTGCCGATAGGCATAAAGTCACTGGATAAGAAATCCATAACCTGCTGAGTGGTCATTGTATAAAGGTACTTCCAACGATATCCGTCAGTAGGACCAGTATATACACCAGAAGCATAGTTATTTGCTGTGGTAGGCATATCAGATGCGTTACCACCACCAGAAACTACATCTTCCTTATTGTAAAGACACTTAAATACTTCGTAGTTATTGTTCATTACATAGAACTTAGCAGCTCCTAATGAAGTTGCTCCTGTAGCAGCAGCCTTTGCAGTACCACCTGAAGCAGGTGCAGCACTGTAATCAGGCTTATACATATCAAACTTAGGGTTGGTAACTGTGTTCCAGTTATAACGTGAAACTACAGAAACAACATTGGATGACTCTACCCTCTTAGCAGCAATAAGCTCATCATAGATACTCTGCTTTTCTTCTTGGTTGTCTAAAGGAGAAGGTGCATTCGTTTCATCGGCAATACGATACACACCAGCTTTTGCTTCAGCACCAGTATCAGAACCACCTGTATATCCCTTAATCAGATTACCAGCAGTCGGTGTACCAGCAGCAGGGCTAGGAGAATGAACAAGAATTGAATTAGGATTTACCTTACGTACAGTCGCTTTCCATGTGGTAGATCCATATGCAGTACCACCAGCAGCACCAGAATCATATACCTCCTCACCGACATTAAACGCAGTAGCATTGGGATCATAGATCTCCAAATAAGAATCCCATTGATCCGAACGACCAACGAAGAAATACATACGTGCACGATCCGCACTAGTATCGTTTGCACCCTCCGTAAGGGATTCTAGAAATTGTTGAGCATTAAAAATGCGAAACTTTTCTGATATGATTGCCGACATAATTGAAAATTGGGTAGTTTTGTACTACAGGATATCCGAGTTATTTATATTTATACTTGTCTAACTACAGTTCCTGCAGTTTCAGTTGTTAGACCTGAAGGTTGAATAGTATCTGAACTACCGTAATCAACGATAAAACGATCAGATAATTTTGAACTATAAGCGATACGGAACTTACCGACTTGTATCACACCTGTTGCATCGAATGCAGCAGTAGTTGATACCATAACATTAGAATCAGTCCAATCAAAATCACCGTCTAATATTGTTGCGGAAAGAACTGCCGTTGTGGAAGTACCCATACCGATAGTAGGAGCATTAGTAGGAGTTGTTAATCTAACTGTACCAGTCATTGATAATGTATTATCAAGCTCAATCTGTTTGATTGAATGGGTCAACGATGTGGTTGTTCCCATTGCAGATTGAGTAATACTATGAGGTGTGGTAACATGAATCTCTGTTGCTCCAACAGAAACCTTATTATCCCTAACAAGTTGTTGAGTAACTTTAACTTGATCACTCTGAGAAGATGCTGCAGCAACACTATGAGTAAACTCATATGCTAACTGTGTTGCTTCCCCAACTAAGGATACTGTGGATAATGTATTAAGACCAGTTATAGTGTCTTCAAATTTACGGATGTATTTAGTATCAAATTGTCTAGTCTTCTTGATAATATCATAACCACGAGAGACATTAACAACAGGAGGAGCAGTATATCCACTACCACCAGATTCTAAAATAACATCAATAACATTACCACCATCAACAATAACATGTGCTTTAGCACCACCACCATTTAGATCAACTGGTTCAAATGTTAATACTGGTGGTGTATCATAATTATGAGCTTGTGGATTAGAACCGAGAACAGTTTTATTCCAATTCAATGACGTTACAGTATCACCAGTAATAACTGCTTTAATATCAAGACCTTCTCCTTTAGTGTCACCATTATAATTGCTAACAGAGATAACACCTACGTTATCACCTATTTGCGTATCTTCAACATGACTCAATGATTTAGATTCTCTAGGAGTTAATTTGACTGTTCTATAATCATCCTCACCATCGATCTTAATATGATCACCAGGTTCTAATGAGGTTATAGTAGGTTTAACCCTATCATACAACCAAGAGACACTATCTTTCCTAAGAAGTCTCTTACCATCAACATCATTATATGTAACTGCTGTAGTAAGAGCAGATAAATCAACCTCAGTATATGATGCAGTCTGAAGATCAGTATTTGCAGCAATTCTTAAAGGTTTGGTAAGATCAATCTTAGGATTTTGAGCAATGAGAGTAACATCCCATCCACTAGCGGTTTGGTTATACTTTCTAACCATACCAATAGTTGTGTACACATCAGGTGTTGGCCAAGAGTTATCAGTAAATTGATAAACTACTGCACCATCTCTCACAGCTGAAATGAAAGTAGCATATTCTGCAGAACCACCAGTAACTGTAATAGTTACTTCATTAAAGAAACGATCTGGTTCTACATTAAATGCATCTAATAACTGATCAACAGAAGTGCCTGTTAATAAAACAACACTAACACTCTGACCTTTCTTCAAAGCTTGACTGAATGTAATACTAGATTCGTTTATAGTATATGCAGTACTCCTCTTCTGTAATATTCCATCAATATAAACAAAAGCAAATCTATCATCATCAACAACTACTACATCACCAGTCTTTTCATCTCTCATAATGAATGGTCCATTAATAGATCCATTAAAGTTCTCTTCTTGTAAACTCATCCTCACATAACCACCAATATTATGTGCGAAGAATTTATCTACAGCAAGAGGTTCTTGAACAGTTAGTGTATTCAGACTCTGTTTCCACTTAGGTGCTTCTGAAAATAGAATTCTATCAGGATCACTAGCACCAGCAGCTCTCTTAATATAATAAGAATTCAATCTAGGGAATGTCTCATCATACTTAGCATTCTGGAAGATACCATTAATACCAACTATAAGATTATGTTCAACCTCAGTTTTTACTGGTGTATTATCAGTATAATATAACTCAAACTCTTTATTTTCATTGTTGAAATAGTCTGGTAAAGACTTAACCACAGTACTACCGTTTAGTATAGATTCAACATTTAAGAATAGAGAATTTAAAGCAGATACTACAGTATCACACTCTGTAAACACATTATCCTTAGCAAGGATGTTTATGTTAGTTAATGTTCTTAACGTAGTCCAATTACCAGTTCTTTGATTATTATCTTCAATCTTAGTGAATAAGTTTGGACCTTTATTAATAGTCTTAGTGACTATTTGAATGTAACTATTCAATGCAGATTCTACTTCAGCACAAGTTGTTACATAAGGACCATTAGGATCAGCAAGGATAGTCGTATCTTCATAAGGAACAATAGTAGTATATGTGCCAGTTGGAAGATTGTTCTTCATTGCTTCAACCATAAGTTGAGTTGCTTTTGTATAAGCAGCAATACTCTCTTCTTTCTGATCTACTATGTGATTAAGTTTATTCTTGTAATAATATCTCTCACCAAAATCAACAACATTCCAGTTACCACCATATCTTATATGGTATACCATTGCATCTATAAGATACTCAGTATCTCTTTGACACTTATCTTCATTAGGTATTACCAAATTTGGATATGTTGCTTTTGTCCAACCAATAGTCTCTTCTGAAATATATTTCTTATTTCCTTCAATAAGCTTAGCAGCATCCATGAACTTACCATTATTAATTCTACTGAATGAGAAGGTTATCTCATCAATATTGTTAATTGTAGAATAAACAGTTGTAGTTGCTCCAATACCCACATTTAGTACACCTGTACCAGTCACAGTAACAGGACCGTAATTAGTGGTTCCACTGTTATTAACGACTGTACTAATATTCTGAGCTGGATATGCAATATTTGCTGCTTTAGAAACTTTAATCTGTGTAGAACTTAATATCTCGGTAACAATAGTACCTTCATTAAATTGATTACCACTACTTACATTCATTCCTACACATATACCTAAAGTAGAAGGAAGTGTAACAATATCTTGTCCTTGAGATACACTACAGTTCTTGACTGATATATCCCAATTCCTTGCTGCAGCAATACACAAGTTCATAGTATATTTGTATATCTCGACAGCAGAAGCTTCTACAGTTGTTTCATTGAAGTATTCTGTTGCTGCATAATGAGAAGCAGAGTTACCACCAAATCTAAGATCATGCTCATAAGCATCTAAAATTAATCCAACATCTCTAACACACTTAGATTCTTTAGTATTCCAAGTTAAGTTAGGATACTTAGATTTACCATATCCAACTGCTTCTTCTTGGATGAAATTCCTATTAAAACGCAATTGATTAGCAGCATCAATCCATGTACCTTCTTTTTGGAATATAGGTCTAATCTTTTTCAAATACTGAAGGTTCTTGGAAGCTTCCTTAAATTGGAATAATCTTCCAATAAACTTAGTTGCTGCAATTGTATTATTACCCTCTTGTCTAATACCAAATGGTGCTGCAGCAAAAGTAATCTTATCACCAGATACAGTATAAGCAGTCTCTGGTTCTTGTAATACTGCATCTAATGTTATGGTCAAAGCCATAGCATTATATGGAGTTATTGGATTGTTAGTAGCAGCATCAACAATGGTAAACTCTCGTGTACCAGAAATATTACCATACTGATCAAAAGTACCATCAAATGCTGGAGTGAGTTTAATCTCTTTAGCAATTAATCCAGATGTATCACTTGCTTTCTCTGTAAGAGATCCATTACCTCTCAATACATTAATATCCTTAGATAAGTTTACAACAGTTTGATGATACCTTTTACTATCAGCAACACTTGCATTATTACTATTCTCATCCCATAGTCTTAATGTTGAAACTTGAGTAGTCTTGGAATTATCACTTACCTTTACATCTACCTTCGCATCTATATTAAGCTCACCAAACATCTTAAATCCAGCTGGATGAACTGACTCCTTAATGAGATCTCTCCAGTCTTCTATCTGTGTCTTAGACTCAATAACATAAGAATAATCTTGGTAGAATTTATTATCTGCTATCTTATGAGTTCTTACACCAATTTTACCCTTATCAGAAGTATAAGTACCTAGATTATCATAATAAGATCTTAGATCAATTGAAAACTCTGCCCTCTGAACAGAAACTATTGTGCCAGTTGAATTACTGGCACTACCAGTAATAGTCTGACCTACAATAAATTCACCTTTAGTTACAGATACCTTAAGAATATTGGATCCTATTCTCCATCCACCATTAGTAACAGTACCTTCTGCAAGTCCAGAAGTTACCTTTTCTCCACTCAAGAAATCATCTGTTGTGTCTAATATAATAACATCACTTGCCTTATGCTTTCTTAATACTGAAGTATCATTCCAAATTCCAGATCCATTAAATTCTAGTTGTACATTCTTTGGAGACCCTATAGAAGAACCCAAAGCAAATATTCTAATATCACCCTCAACAACCTTAAGTTCTGGTTTGTATGTGTAGTTCTTTCCTTTGTTTGTTACAATAACATTTGCTATTCTATTATCAGCAGTTTTTAAAACATCAAACCTTGCTTCAGATCCATCACCATCAACTACAACAACTTTTGGTTTAGAGTAATTAAATCCAGCTTTGTTGATTGTAACACCAACAATATTCTTTTCTACAGGATCCCATTGTGCAGTAACATCAGAAGCTCTACTACTATCTAATTCTGCTCCTAATACACCAGGAACTTTCCTATAACCAGAACCAAGATTAGATACCTCAACTTCGGCAATAGAACCAGTTGCACCTTTAGATTTTGTAGTATACCTAATATTACCAGTTCCATACCACTCAGGATTTTCTGTTAACTCATATACAAACCTATCAGTTGTAACAAATGATACTTTAACTCCTGTACCAGTAGACTGAATAGAAGATGTGAGTGCATCAGAAATTAACTTCTGTCCTTGTAATGGATCATTAATAAGCTCAATATAATTGTTATTATCAACAATACTTGTGGATGGACCAATTCTTATCTGCTTAGTTCCATCTACCATTGTTCTCACTATAGACTTATAGTAATACCTTTGATAAGATCTAGGTACTCTGTTAGTCAATATACCAGTAAGATTAACATCACCAAGTCTAGGACCATATCCAAACTTCACATATGAATAAGAACCTGTAGTACCAGGAGTACCAATATTAACAACTTCTGGTGCAATGATATTATCATTCTGACTAGGAGATATAATAAACTCAGATTCGCTGTTTGTATAATGACTCAAATCAAATCTGTATTGATAATACTCTTGTATCTTAAGATTAGGTGATATTTCATATGGACCAGAAACAGATGAAGATATTTTTGTTACAATCTTATAATCTGTAACAGTATCAATATCAATTAATTTCTTAGGTTCACTCTCATCAAATAGTGTAGCTTGATCTGTAATCTTATATGGAGTAAAGTCTCCATTAGCAAAGAATCCTTGATCATGTTCTACAATCAGTTTATTATTCTCATATGAGATGATTTTAGGATCTAATGTTGTACCTGTAACAGGAAGCAATTCCCCAACAGTAAATCTATAACTAGATCCATATAATGTAACAATTTCATTGTCGAAATGATCTATATCACTAGTATTATTCTGTGCCCTTGTGACAGTTACTGATTTGGTAGACTCTGATATAGAGTTTACCTTAACAATCTCATCACCTATTGATAAAAGATCATTTTTTGATAACCCACTAATAGAATCTAATTTTAATACAGTCTCACCAGTAGCGAATCCAATATGATCGACTACTAAACGTAGACGTTGAGTATTGGTAGAAGCACCTGATCTGTTTAATGATGAATCCTCAACAGTAAGAATATCACCTTGCTTGTAAGTAGATCCTTTAGTTGTAATAACAACAGACTGTACAAATCCTAATCCACCAGCAACCTCCTGTACAACTATGGTTGCTTTTGCATTATTTGAGTCGCCGACTTTTCCTAAATCAGTTCTAGCAGCATTCTGATCAACAAATATAAGCTCTACATCCTCATATGTGTCTGCTGCATAATCAGCACCAGCATTAACCAAATCAGCTCTTCCTAATCCAGGATCATCAATCTGTGTTGATAATGTTAGTGACTTGATATCAATCTCTTGTGTTGCTCCTAATTGAACATAGTAAGTTGTTGTTGATATAGAATCATCAGGATCTATTTCAACATAAACAACATCACCTACACCAAGTGCATGATCACCATCAGTTTCAACTAACGCAATGTTTGTATTAACAATGAAAGGTATTAAACCTGTACTTAAGCTTGTGGTTGATAATATTTCTGCACCAACTGTGTTTAATAGATTATTACTTCTAAGGAAGTATCCTGCCTGTTGTGAGAAAGTACCAGTTAATACTTTAAGTTTAACAGAATTTCTCTTATCAGTAGATTCAATTACTTCACCTGTTGCTATTACAGAATCGACTTTATTAACAGTACCATTAGTCAACTCTATAATTGCACCAGCAGTGAACGTAGCATTTGTATTGAGAATGATATTAATACTCAATGTTGTAGAGTCAAATAAACCTGTTTGATCAAATGTTCCCGTAACATCTTCTAAAACTAAGATCTTACCATCAAGAACATCACCAACAACCTTACCAGATACTCCAGATGATGCTTGTGTTATTGTATCTCCACCGAAGACATAGCAATTTTCCGTAATCTGAACTTTAGCTACTCTCTTTGCATCCGTAGCTTGTAGTTCTTCTACAGTATTTCCTTTAACTGCGGAAATGGTTCCAGCAGCATCTACACCACCAGTACCAGTATCATCTAGAATAATAGATGAACCAACTTTAAAATTATCAGATGAGCTGTATACTTGGAATGCGTCTAAACTACCAGCAGAAACGTCTTTAACAACTCCCCTAGTCTTACGACCATTATTAGGTGTATCGACCCCACGGAGGCGTACAGCGTCCAATGGGAGGTCATTCTGTGTTTGATTCTGATCGTAGTTAGCAGCAAGAGGTAAAGAATAGAAATTCTCACCAATAAGATATGGAAATTCTGGATCACCTAGATTATCAAATGTCGCAAAATATGCGTATGTTCCATTTGGATATTCTGGTGTTACACAATATCTTCCGTTATTCCTATCTACAGTTCCGTATCTATCTGCGTAATAATAGTCTTGTATGAATGTTCCTAGCGGATATGTAACAAGGGATGGTCCATCTGGTCTAGTTGCATACTTCAAATATCCTGATTGCATCCGCACAATGCTACTAGAAGAATCTACAGGATCAGAATATCCGTAAGGACCATATATGGGATTACCATCATATGCAAATCCAATGATAGGAGAATGATTAGTTCCCGTATCATTTCCTCTAAGTGTTGGTGGATATGAAACAGTACCGTAGTTATTGTATCCTCTATCATTAAGGTGAGAGATTCCAAATTCAGAATCTAATGTCTCTTCTACAAATCTATTCTTGATCCACTCATATATTGAAGAACTTGCAAGTGCACCAGAACCACTTGGTATGACTTGGATTACAACATTTCCTTCACTATAGAAAGATCCACCATTTACTTTAGTGCATCCAGATATTTGTCCAGTAGCAGATACTTGAGCAGTATATTCTGCATATCTACCTCTTCCCAAAGCATCAACTATTCTAATAGTTGGAGGAGCAGAATAATATTCACCAGGATCAGTAACTACTAAGCTTGTTATTGCTCCTTGTGTGATAACAGGTGTTAATACCGCATTCCTACCAGATACTATTTCAACAATAGGAGCAGCAGTATACGAACCAGCATCATCTATTCTAACAGACTCAACTACAGTACCAGACAACACAGCAGTTGCCTTATATGGTTCACTATTAACAAGTACATAAGGAGGTCTAGAATAACCACTTCCTTGTGTAGTAACATCTATCTTAGTAAGACCACCATAAAACACACCATCTTGATGCTTATGGGTATATGCTAAAGATCCATCTACTAAAATACCAAAATCTTTTCTTGGAGTCTTGTATACCTCAGTAGTTGTAATAGCATTCTTTCTAATAGTTCTTAAGAAAGATTGCTCAACAACTGTCTTTGTAGCAGGTATTGTCTGATTATAGAACATAGTCCTATCAACAGGTACACCACTAGTACAGATATAATAATTGTTATCATCACTAAAGATCCTTTGTATACCAGGTATAGTATCATTTACAGATGCTTGTGTTCTGGGATCTCCTGATAGAGGACTATAGTTCGCATCATCATTAGGTAACCATCTAATAGTACCATCACTCTTCTTAATCTTAGGATCAACTGTATCAAATCCAGAATCTTCTACTACTAAAGGTTCACCCTCAATACCATATGGTGTTGAAGTAGTAGGTGATAAGTTATAAACTACACCAAGTGCTATAAACTCAACATTATTTCCTTTGATTCTATCATCACTATAAATTGTTGATCCTATATTATGAGTTCTAGTTAACTTTCTATTCTTAATCTTAAACTGTCTTATAGTTTTACTAGAATACTCAATAACTTCACCATCTACAAATATTCTTCCTTCTTTCTCCCACCCAAAAGTAGAATCAACATCTATAATATTTCCTGTTTGATCACTAGAAGTAATTGCTTTCTTAAGCTTAGTCTTATTTGCTATAGTAAACTGATTATTGATTGTGGATGGAGCAAGAACCAATTCCCATACATTAGAACCATCAACATCTTCTAGTTTCTTTATATTATCAACTACAGCAGAAGCATAGTTATCTCCACGCTCTATAACAACCTTACCTATTAAATTTTTAGGATCACCACTTATAATAACTACCTTCAAAGCATGAACATTAATCCAATCAGACTCTGATGATTTAAGTGTAGTATCCTTTGGAAAATAAACATCATTATCTTCACTACTTACAAGAGAATTGAAGATAAACTGAATAGAACGCTTAGTACCTTTTGATTTGTAGAAAGACGAGATGTTCTTTATAAGGGTTCTCTTATCGATTTCACCACGTAGATACTTCTCAGGTATACCAGCAAGGTATTCTGACTCAAAACTCTTTATGAGAGCATACAAAAACAGATTACTAAGGTTTTCTACCTTAACATCTGCTGCATGTGTATCAGCAGTAGTAGAAACATATGTACTGAGCTTATAAAGATCCCCAAGTTCAGTATTACCACTTACACCCCTAGCAACACCATTAAACTGATTAGATGTCTTTGATGCATAAAAGAATATTTCATCATCAACTTTAGCAAGTCCACTATCAGGGAACCCTTCAGTCGATAGTACATTTATACTAGTATCTGAGATCCCAGTTATACCAACGGTTTTCGAGGATTGTGTTAGAACCTCTTTATCGTAAAAATTAATATCACGATATTTTGTTAGATTTGTAACAATGTCTAAAACACCACCACTAAGCTCTTGTTGAGCATAGTAAGATTTGAGGAACTTAACGAAGTACTCATAGTCCTCTACGATGAATCCAGGTAACTGACTTTCAATCAGTGCCGAGATATTTTTAGACTTTACGTTCATTCTGGAACTGCACTAAAGTTGGATTTGGAGATATCAACATCAAGATATAGTTCTCGTACAGCATCTACATCTCTTGATGCAGGTTCTACACGGATTTCAATTTTATTATCATTAAAACTTCCCTTAATAATAGTAAGATCATATAATTTAATTTCACCATGAGTGTAATTAATATCACCTACACCTTTCTTAAGGTATACTTTCTCACCAGTAAGAGAATTCAGTCTATATAGGTCTATTTTACCGAAGGTATCATCCTCCAGATACACTGTGAAGGAAGGATACTCACTGATTACAAAACCAGTTGACTTCATTACTGATGCATCACAAGAATCTTTAAACTCATTTACAAAACAAAGTTCATAATAATAAGTAGAATTCAATGAAGGATAGAAATCCTTTCTAAGAGTTATATTAGTAAGGTTTGAATTGATAGAACCATCTGCACCATCTATAACTGATGCGAATCTACTATGACGGAATTTACCATTAAACTTCTCTGTCTCTGCAGAAGCAATGTAATCTTCAACTGCTTTAATAACTTTAGATTGAATTTCTGCTTTACTTAAAGTAGTTTTAGAAGTCTTATAACTTATTGTTGAATTAAGTTCGATATAAAGAATAGAAGGATCAACAATTACAGGTGTAACAGAAGCAACTGAATAATTTCTCAAAGCTTTAACTATTTCATTTTTAGTGTAAGATGAGATAGTACTAGCATTATCTGGTTTAATTGCGATCTTTACCTTTCCAAATTCAGGAGGATTGTCCTCTTCTCCACCAAATGTAATAATATCTGATATAGAAGCATAAACCTTCTTAATAATAGAAACATAGTCATCTGCTGTAACTGCCCTGTCCTGAGTCGCAAAACTCTTTGAAGCTTGCTTCTTGATAGAAGACACTGATTCTGGGTTAGCACCTCCTGTAGAAGCATTTACGAGGGTTACAGAGGTTGCATAAGGAAAGCTATTACTAGGATTAATCTTATCATGTATCAATCCAGAGAAATTAAATGTTTTTGCTCCATTTGTAGTATCTGCAGATGTAGTGAGATAAGTTATTTCTACGAAACTACCATTATCCAATTTCTTACCAAATACTCCATCACCAAAAAAGATCTCATAGTTCTCATCTTCTATTTCCTCTACGAAATAGACTTCTGATGTACCATCGAGATTTAAAATGTTTTCTGCACTACTAAATGTTAAGAAAGATGTATCTCCTTGCTGTTTATATACTTTTACACGGATAGTTGATACATCTGTACCAGTATTATTGATAACAAAACGCTGATTCTTAAGAGCAGTGTTAATTATGTAAGACTGAGTTAATAAAGTACCTTGATATATGTCGATTCCCTCATATGTTGCTGTATTATTAACAAGAGGAGTTTCCTGATCTTCAATTACGACATATTGATATAGAGTATCATCGTAATTAGTAACAAATCCTGTTCCTTGCTTTAGTACAAGTGTATCAGGAGTAACACCACTACCCTGATAATCAACTGTAAAATCAACAGTCGCTTTTGGGGCAGTTGCTGATCTAGGTCTATATCCAATTTGCTTTGCTAAGCTTACAACATTGTCTCTCAGAGTTGCAGAGTCAAGAAACATTTCATTTACCACCATGTTGGTGTTAAATGCTGTATAATAAGTGTTGTATGCTAAAACATCTAAAAAGGTAGTTATAGCAGACCCTTCAAAGTCATAGTCAGTAAAATCTGACTGTGCTCTCATGTAATCTTTAAGTGCGGCCTTAATATCCGCAAAGTCTAAATTAGCAACTTGAGTATAAGGCATTATCGGGTACGATTAAGGAAGAACTCAATATCTTGAGGTGGAAGATCATCCCTACCTGTAATAGAGAAAGCTAAATGCACTTCAAATCCATTCTGATCAAAATCAGGTATTACACTAAGTTGTAGTATATTAATCCTAGGTTCATATTCAACTAAGCAATCTTCTACCGCAGTCTGAACAAGACCTGCTGTAGCAAAGTCCAATGGTTCAAACAAATAGCTACGGACATCAGATCCAAAGTTACTGTTATATAATCTTTCTCCCTTCTCTGTAAGAAGGATGTTTATTACCGCTTGCTTAATAGCAGCATTCTCCTTCTTCACAAGTAGATCATTCGTGATCTTATTTCTTGTGAAAGAAAGAGAAAAGTCCTTAAACTTTGTAACGGTAGGCATCAAGCATAGTTTGAGTGATATATTATGTATATCACTTTATTGGTCTTAATGATTCAGGAGGACCAGCTCCATCACCTTCACACACATCAAATGCTATAGAAACACGAATACCATCCGTATCATGGGGAGGAACCCAGTGTGGTACATCTGCAGAGAATATAATAAGATCTCCTTTACCATTATCTACACGCACATCCTCATAAACCTTTGGCTTCACTTGGAAGTTAAACCATGTACCATCTGTAGGACCACCACAATATAAAATACATGATGCCCAACTCATAGGTGGACAATTAGGTGCAGCAACATCTCTATGAGCATGAATACCAAGACCTTCACCATTTCTGAAGGTATTTGCCCACATTCTTACATTTAATCCATCAGGAAAAATTCTGCGGATAGCAGGCATCATAATACTATGAATAATCTTATCATCCAAATGATTGTAAGATCCTGCTCTACCACCAAGAGCATCCGTTTTCTTATATACTGAATACTGACCCAAAGCAGCTGCTTCATCAGGGCCAGTTGATTTAACGTATTCTTCTGTCTCTATAACACGCTTGTATAATATATCGCATTCAGCTTCAGTTAACCATTTAGGTATAATCTGATATTCAGCTCCCCTTAGTTTCATGTGGATATAGGTCTTCAGTTTTATATTTGTTAATATCTCGCTTTTTAGTCTTCTTTAACCATACATCAGCATCTGCTTCAGTAAGTAAAGAACTAATCTCTTCGTCTGCTCCTCTAGGATATAAGTCTTCCATTGTTTTTAGTGATAGTTGGTCAATCCACCTTGCATTTGCATATTATCAAACCTTACTTCCTTTAAGTTAAAAGACATTGATATTCTTTCAACATAAGAATGGTAAGGATAAACTAGATGCCATAGGTAAGAAGGGAACATATACATGTTACCTGGTTTAGGATGTATTACAGCATGTTGATTAGCGTGTACTATATCTAAGCACCCTGCTGTTTCTGCTGCAAATCCATTCTCTTCTCTTTCTTTCTCAATATCTTCTGGTATATCTATAAACACAACGGCACTTATAATACCACTATGGTTGTGTATAGGATTAAACTCATTCTTATCTGAAAAATTAACCCAAGGACCATCTCCTAGATTAAAACTAATCTTGTGATCGTTTGGATCTAAGAATCTATCCGCATTCTTTCCATCCTTAGTACAACGATCTGTTGTTATTTCTCTATCATATGTGCCTTTAAGGTAATTAAAGACATGTGGTCTAAGAAAGTCAACAAATTCTCTTTGTGGATATGGTGCAGCTTTCTGAGCTTGTATATTACCAGCTAACTTATCACTAACGTCATGACCCATTCTTACAGAATCAAGGTGCTTTAGGAGAAAGTCTAAAAACTCTCCCCTTATATCACCTTTATACACTAATGGTCCAAATGGGACAAAACATTCATTATGCGGTTGGTTTTTGGTCATCTATATGATCAGATAATAATTTATGAATAGCATTGATCGTTTCACTATCTCTCATCTGCTGCTCATGAATCTTAACGAGCCATTCAGAAACCTTATGCATTAATAGACTGTCTCTATCAGGTGGGTTCTCTGGCCATACGTAATCTGGATCAGGACCGCCAGCTGGGTTATCCATCGCCCGTTCCCATGCACTAGGAGGGTAGTTTACATTTGGATTATATGAGTTAGCAGCATTAGATCCTTCAGGAGGTGCATACTCCTCACGTATTTTATCTGGAACAGAACTCACAGAGATATTATAGTCAGGATCATACGACCCCGTATTTTCAGTAGTCATAATAGTTTATATTCGGAGCTTTCGGCGATAGGCGATTACTCGCTTGCCTCTGGATTATACTTCTCACGTTCATCGGTATCTACATTACCGTCCTTATTATCATCCCAGTCTTCCCTATACTGAAGGTTCCTAGGTTTTCCAACCACATAGTTGAATTCAGTCATTTTCTTCCTTGTCCTCGGTAGCGTTTCTTAGCTCCATTCCTAGAGCTGGCACTGTATTTAGTATGCTTCCCCATTCCCTGTCTAGATTTCTTGGGTATTGCCTCTACATAATCGCCAGCACTCAATGATCCTTTACTTCTCGCCATAATAATCTTACAAACTACTTATATTATAACACACTCGTCAACCCGTAATAACTCTGATTGCACCTGCAGCACCTACACGAATGTTAGTACTAGCATTTAAAACATCTCCCATCTTAGCAAGTCTCTTACCACCAACTAATACCTTGGGAGAACCTGATGCAATCACTGTACGGTCATTACTGCAAGGTGATGGATTAGACGTACAAGTCATACCAGGACTGTTAGGCATTTTATCTCCATCCCTGATAGGTTGCATTCCATTGATCTTCACTTTCGTGTATGGTGTGGAAGGAGTCATCGTGAACGGAGAGCCTGTGCATGGACAGGTAGCACCTGTATCAACTATTCCTTTATAAAGTGTTGGGGCAGACATTAGAATTATAGAGAGGGAGTGTTAATATCATCCAAATATACCGTAGGGGCACGATGGGCGTTTTTCTCAAGCTTACGAAGTCTTTCGTCTACACTATCTAGGTACTCCGAGACCTTTACGTATTCCTCAGACTCAGGTGGTCTGTACATCAATGTAGGTGTCTCCAATGCTTTCACTCTTTGGAGTAGCTCTGAGACTTGGTCCTCTAGTCTCTTGGTCGGACTGAGTTGATTGGTATCTTGCTGATGCTGCATGGTCGAAGTAATCACAGAATTGGTCAAAGTTTTGAAGTGCCTCTTCATACGTCCAAGTTGATGGACTTTTTTCGGGATTTTTTGTCACGGAAATTTTTTTGGAATTAAGGGTTTTGAGATTTCAATTTTGTAAAAATATTTATATGTCGTTGGGATACTTTTGTAGGTTAGCTCTTTTGAATTTTCGCTCGGGCCATCGGGGCATACAAAAAAGGGGGCAAATCACTGCCCCCTGTGAAATCCTTATGCCTCAACGTCCATCCACCTGAACTGTGAAATCGTGCCCACTCTCCAAATTGTGATTGGTTCGCCGATTTCCTGTGACCAGTTGAACGCCATGTCTGCTGCTGCTTCAAATCCAGTAGCAACAAATTCACAAATCATGTCGTTGAACTCGCCTGTGGATTTTGGTTGAATTGCCCAAGTGGTCATGCGTTGGATCTCCTTTGTGTTTACTCTTTTATTATACATGGTCAGTCAGCGAATACAATGGTCGGTGATGAATCATTTACAAACTGTTGCACTTTATCTTGCTGTATCTTCACCACGGTCTGACTGTTCTTATTTGCTTTGCTTAGTCCAAGCATTGCCTTGATGCCATTGTTGGATGTGCATCTAATACGAAGACCAATATCAACACCAGACCCAATGTCATTTATGTCTTTGCCTGGTGCTGAGAATATAATCTTAGCACTTGACTTGCCACGACCCATGACCACGTTGGCAATATATCCCTTGCTTAATAATCTTGCCAAGGGTGTGCGTTCATGGTCTATAATGAATAATGTGTCTTTGTCGGTGTCTGCCACTACCAGTTTGAATCCGTCTTGCTTATCGCATACCGATTCCTGGAGAAACTTGGTAATTTGGGTCGGCGTGATTTTGAATAGTGCTGCTTCACAGCATTTACTATACCAATCACGGACTGCAGGGATATCATGCTTAACGCTGTTTTCTCTAGCATACTTAATGAATTTGAAGTAGTCCGTAAATACGGTTCTGTCGATGATGCCATTAATGTCCGAGGTGTTGATCCAATCGAATGATCCGTTGGCAAGTCCTTTCTTTCTTTTGATTGAAATAGGGGTGCTACCTGCCATTGCATCTGCTTTATTCTTTGTCCCTCCAAGATGAGTGACAGGACAATCGAAATAATTACGATTGTTGAGAAGTTCAATGACAGCATGTTCATTAGCAATGCCTTCGTAGTGGGTTTGATCCGTTGGTTTTGTACATAGTGTTTGCGTGATCGACACGCTGTAAAGTTTGCAATGGGACTTACATGAATGATCCGAGTTGCTTATGGGATCGGCATCAAATCAATGCCCCAATAAAAAGTGACCTAGTGGCGGTCACTTATATTCCAGTGACCCGTTGGGTG
>CEUQ01029898.1_pt1 | contig 44457 bp, 42 predicted proteins | sample 361491 | NCBI WGS metagenome assembly CEUQ01 (sample SAMEA2622796, study PRJEB7988) | marine metagenome | biome: marine biome (ENVO:00000447); feature: marine epipelagic mixed layer (ENVO:xxxxxxxxx); material: "saline water (ENVO:00002010), including plankton (ENVO:xxxxxxxx)" | depth 120 m | reverse complement strand
TCTCAGTAATTATTCCAGCAATTAGTTCTGGAGGTGTCATATCAAATGCGGGATTAATTACATTAATCCCATCAGGAGCAGTTTTTTTATCACCTATTCCAGTAACCTCAGAACCTTTTCTTTGTTCAATTATTACATCTTCAGGATTGCTTTTCATATCAAATGTCGAAAGTGGAGCTGCAACATAAAATGGAATTTTATGTTGGTTTGCCATAGTTGCAACTTGATATGTTCCAATTTTATTATAAACATGTCCTGTTCGTAAAATTCTGTCTGCACCAACAACAATTTTATCAACAAGACCATTTGCCATTGAATACCCAACAGCAGTATCAGGTATCAGACTAACATCAATTCCATCATGTTTTAATTCAAAAGCGGTTAATCTAGAACCTTGTTGAATTGGACGAGTTTCAGTAGCGATAACTTTTACGTTTTTGCCACTATCCTTTGTAGCACGTATAACTCCCAATGCCGTACCATATCCAACTGTTGCTAATGCACCAGCATTACAATGTGTCATAATTGTATCATTGTTATCAAATAATTCAGAACCATTTTTTCCCATTGTCATGTTAATTTCTATATCTTCTTCTGCCATTTTTTTAGCATATTCAACAACATCATTTTGTATTTGTTCAACAGAATTTGCATTATTTGCTACTTCCATAATTTTGTCTAATCCCCACGCAAGATTTACAGCAGTGGGTCTTGTTTCAAATAAGATTTTTTTTGCATTTTCAAGATAAGAAATTAATTCATCTTTTTGAGTAGCAGAGCTTTGTAATGCAGCTAATGCAAGTCCAAATGCACCAGAGACACCAATTGCAGGAGCACCTCGTACTACTAACGTTCGGATTGCATCTGCAATTTGGTTAAAATCCGTATATGTCACGTATTCAAGAATATTTGGGAGTTTGGTCTGGTCAATCATAACAACAGAATTATTTTTCCATTCTACAGTTTTTAAAGTCAATAAATATTCAGAAAAATAGGAGTAATTATTTTTTGGCATTAGTATTTGTGTAGTTAAGTATTTTTACAAATATTAGAATTAATCAATAATATTGAAAATAGAAGATATCATCAAAGTTGACTCTCAAAAGATGTACGAGATATATGAAAAATGGCCACAGATCGGAAGAGAGTCCAGTAATGAAAATTTTCAGAAAATGGATTTCAAATCAATAGATCATATTGTTTTTGCAGGAATGGGAGGTTCAGGTAGCATCGGAGATGTTATTGGAGCAATTTTATCAAAAAAGGACATCCATGTTACAAATGTAAAAGGCTATTTGTTGCCTAAGACCGTAGATGAAAATACACTTGTAATTGCCACAAGTGTTTCAGGGAATTCAATTGAAGTTTTAGAAATTTTAAAAAATGTTAAAAAAATGTCGACAAAAGTTATTGGGTTTTCAAGTGGAGGAAAAATGGAAAATTTATGCATGAAAAACAATATTCATTATCAGAAAATTCCCATGATACATTCTCCAAGAGCATCATTTCCAAAATTTTTATTTTCAATACTAAATATTTTAGAGGAGGTGATACCAATTAACCAGAATGAAATTAATGAATCAATATCAGGATTGGAAGAAACAAGAAAAAATATTTCAATTGAGAATTTGAATGAAAATAATAAATCATTAGATTTAGCAAAATTTGTAACAAATTTACCCTACATCTACTATCCAGCAGGATTAAAATCAGCAGCTATAAGATTTAAAAATTCCTTACAAGAAAATGCAAAGACACATGCACTAACAGAAGACGTAATAGAATCTTGTCACAATGGAATTGTAGGATGGAGTATGAAATCTGAATCAAAACCAATTTTTATTCAAGGTCATGACGACCACATAAAAACAATTGAAAGATGGTCAATTTTAAAAGAATTTTTTGAAGATAAAAAAATTCAATACAAGATTGTTAAATCGAATGAAGGAGGAATTTTATCAAAGATTGTGAATTTAATTTATTTGTTAGATTATACAACAATCTATTCATCAGTTTTAAGAAATATTGATCCTACTCCAGTAGAACCAATAGATTATATCAAAAATAAATTAGACAAGAATTAATTTTTTATTTTTTTTATGTATTCGTTAGCGAGTATACTAAATTCTGATTCATGTGATTTAGAAAATTGCTGAATCTTTTCAGATGATATTTCAGTGTCTATAAAGAGTCCATTATTACTAAATGTAATTGCAATGTCATCCCAAATTTTTTGTAAATTAAACTCAAATGATATTTTTTCAACATATGTGTAATAATCTAATAATTCATTAAAATCAATATTTGAATTCAATGATTCAGTGATTAATTGTGGCAAATTAATAAGATTATCAACTTTTTTTATTGATGATAATCCAGAAAAAGATGTTTGCGAAAAAACTATTGATGGCTTTCCATAGAATAATGATTCTAATGATGAAGTCCCTGAAATTGCAATTACTAATGAACAATTTTCATAAATTTGATTAGGATCAACAGATGGATGAATTAATTTTACATTTGGGAATGAAAGTATTTTTTTATAATCAGAAATTTCTCTCCAATCTCTTGCACCTGATACTGGAGATTCTTTTACATAAAGAAGGTAACCTACAGGTAATGATTGAGCTATGTTTTTTATAACTTCAAGTTGATTTGTATGAAATGGAGATCCAATTAGTGTTGCATGTTCCTCATCTTGATGTAAAGGAAAATAAACAAATTTTTCTTTATTATTAATATCATGAATTGAGTTTTTATCTAGAAAAGATTTTCTAAATTTTGCTTTCAGGCTCATTTCTAAAGATTTAGAAATTACTCTTGATTTTGTTCGTCCAAAATATGTAAAATGAGTATCAGAATTATTTTTTGTTAATAGATATTTAGATAGGGCAGAAAGTTTATTCATTTTTTTTTTATTTTTAAAATCATTCGATTTTTTCACAATATTAAATCGTTTTAATTTTTGAAATTTTTCTTTTACAGATTCTAAAGAAATGGAATTATTTTGATTAGATTTTGGAAATTGTAATTCTTTTGTTTCATCATCTTCCAAAATCAAACATTTTGATGAATTAATTCTTGAAGTTCTAAGCAAGAGACATTTAATTCTACGTGATTTACATAATTTGAATAGGATGTTATCATGCTGAAAGAAAGGAAGATGCATGATCAAAAAGTTTGGTTCAACTTCATCTAAAATTGATTCAAATAATTTACATTCTTGTTCCAAAATAGATAAAATTTCATTTTGAGTAAAATCATAAAATTTATTGAATTCATTAAAGGATCTTTCATTAATAGTTTGTAAATTCAAATTAATATTGTATTTTTTTTCAAAATTTTGAAGATATGAAATATTTGGTTTTTTTAGAGATTTTTGCAAATAATCATGGAAAAACCAAGTTTTTGAAAAATTTGTAAACGTTTGGTTTTTGAAATATTTTTTTGGATTATTTGTAATATCAAAGATTGCAAATGATTCATAGTCATGGTTTTTGTGAATATATTCAGAGAGGAAAAAATTATAGAAATTCCCATCTATCCAAAATAGTATCTTATCCTTCATAATTTTTTATGAACTTAAAACTATGATTATAAGGCTTCTAATAATTAATCATGACATTTTTGATGACTGTCAGAATATTATTAATATCATTGAATAATCATTGAATTATGAAACATCATTTAGGAGATATTTCCATTTTAAAAGAACTTCCAAAAAGCATCGTAATACAAGACGATCCTTACATTATACAAAAAATTTCAAATGATGAATATGCATTATTTGATGCCATATGCCCTCATATGCATAATGTTGTTACAGACATTAGAGATAAAGTGTGGAGATGTCCAAGTCATGATTGGATTTTTGATTCAAAGAATGGTAATTGCTTGAATGTTTCAAACGAGTCATTAGAAAAAAAAAAATTAATTGTTGAGAATGGTCAAGTCTATGTAAATCTTGATAAAAACGAGAATCTTCTTATCAAAAAAACAAATGACGAAAAAGTGTTACCAAAAATCACTCTAGTTGGTAGTGCATCATTACTAATCGAATGGAAAAATTTCAAATTTCTAACTGATCCTTGGATGAAAGGATTATGTGTTTTTGATTCATGGGTAAATTATCCTCCATCTGGAATTCAAATTAATGAATTACCGAAAATTGATGCAATTTGGATATCTCATGAACATTCTGATCATTTTCATTTACCCACATTAATGGAATTTGATAAAAATATTCCGATATATGTACCAGATTATGATAATAATCGTTTAGAAAAAAAACTAAAACAAATTGGATTCAAAAATATTACTTCAATGAAACAAGAAAAAATTTATAATATTTCACCAGAAATTAATGCAATTAGTTTTTCACGAGGACATGTTTTCAATGATAGCATACTATACTTACAGTTAGGAAACTTTTCTATTCTAAATGTAAATGATGCAGGATTTAATTGGTCAATTAAACATGCTATAGGAGATGTAGATATGGTATGTATGCAATTTGGTCCAGCAAGTGCATATCCTGCAACATGGACACACATTAATGAAAAATCAAAAATTCAATTAAATAAAAATAGAAATGATGGAATGTTACGAATGATAAAACAAGTTTTAGATGCTACCAACGCAAAGTATTTTATCCCTTTTGCAAATTTTAATGAACTATATCATAAAGCGCATCTAGAATTTGTGCTTGATTCACAGTTAAAGAATAGACCTAGCGATGTTGTAAAATTTTTAAAAGATTATCCAATTGTAATATTAGATATTTTACCGGGTGAATCTTGGAATGGAAAAACAGGAAAATTTACTAGAAGAGATGATAGACAAGATTTGTTCAATAAGGAACATTTAATGGATTATTTGGAAGAAATTCAAGAAAAACACGAATTTAAAACTACAATTCCTTTTGAATTTGATTTAACAGATAAAGAATTGAAACAATATTTTGAATCATTTTCAGATTCACATCTTGCAAAAAGAGTCGGTGATTACACAGTATCATTAACATTAGAACATCTAGGTGAAGAAGTTCACGGATTCATAAAATTTGATAATGGAAATATTACTTATAAAAAAATAGAAAAAGAAAGTAAGGCAAATCTTTTGATGAAATGTCCAGGACATCTGGTTCAAGAAATTATTAGAAATGATCTCTATTGGGACGAATTAGTGAGTGGTTTTTGGTGTGAGTTTTCACGAGATCCAGATATTTACAATGTTGCATTTTGGCAATTATTACATGTTCCATGGAGAGCAAGAAAAATGGATGACGGAAAAATAAATCCAAAAATGTTTGAAATTAAAAAAAATTCATCGATAGCAGATATTATTGAAAAAGGAGGAAGTGAGGTAATCGAGATTTTTGAGAAGAATGGTCTTTTTTGTGTTGGCTGCGAAGCATCAATTGGCGAAACAATTGAAGAAGGTTGTGAGATTCACGGATTAGATGAAAAACAAAGAGATAAACTAATTTTAGAATTAGGTGAAACTGTCAACTAATAAAAATTATTAGTATGTTTTTTAACTGATAATAAATTTTCATTATTAAGTTATTAAAAAATGGAAATCACAAATAATTCATCTAATATTGGTAAAAAAATGTATGATTTGATGAATGTATTATTCCCAATTTGTCGAAGCATTACAGGAAATGGAGTTAGAAAAACACTCGAAATAATTTCAAAAGAGATACCAATGGAAATTCATGAAGTTAAAACAGGTGAAAAAATTTTTGATTGGGAAATACCTAAAGAATGGAACATTAATGATGCATATATCAAAACATCTAATGGAGAAAAAATTATAGATTTTCAAAAATTAAATTTACATGTTGTTAGCTATAGTAAACCAATTCACAAGGAAATTTCATTAAAAGAATTAAAAGAACATGTACGTACATTGCCAAAAAAACCAGATTTAGTTCCATACCACACATCATATTATGATGAGAATTGGGGGTTCTGTATGAGCCATAAACAGCTTTCTGAATTAAAAGATGACAAATACGAGATATTAATTGACTCTAAACTTGAAGCAGGTTCATTAACTTATGGTGAATTTTTAATTCCTGGAGAAACAGATGAAGAGATTTTGATAACATGTTATGTATGCCACCCATCATTGTGTAATGATAATTTATCAGGAGTAGTACTCGTAACGTATTTAGCAAAAAGACTTCAGGAAATTAAAAATTATTATTCAATTAGATTTCTATTTATTCCAGAGACTATAGGAGCAATAACGTGGATATCCAAGAATGAAAAAAATTTAATGCGAATAAAACACGGTTTGGTAGCAACATGTCTTGGAACAGATACTAAATTCACCTATAAAAAAACTAGAATGGGAAATAGTGTAATTGATGAAACAGTAATGAATGTGTTAAAAAATTCAAAATTTGAAAATCAAATTGTAGATTTTTTTCCATATGGTAGTGATGAGAGACAATTTTGTTCTCCGGGGATAAATTTACCAGTCGGCTCTTTATATAGATCAGACAACAAATATCTTGAATTTCCAGAATATCATAGTTCAGCAGATAATTTTTCAATAATTTCAGAAAAAGCTTTAGCTGAAACATTTGAAATGTATTTTGAAATAATAATGCAATTAAATAAAAATAAAAAAAATAATAAAAATCAGAATAAAGAAAATATTGTAAAAAAGAAAAAGAAAGATGCTGTGTATTTGAACCAATTTCCGAAATGTGAACCACAGTTGGGCAAAAGGGGATTATATAGAAAAATTGGGGGAACCTCTGCCGATTCGGATAAAGAAATTTTTAATCAACTATCATATTTGTGGGTTCTAAATTTTTCTGATGGCAATCATTCACTAGAAGATATTTCAGAGCTCTCAAATATTGAGTTGAAAGTGATAAAAAAATCTGCAGAGATATTAGAAAAGGAAAATCTTTTGAAAAAAGTTTAAATGTTTTTGTTTTTATTTTTATTTTTTTCAAAATATTGGTTAATTTTAGAAATTTGTTTAAGAGACTGTTCATCAATTAGCTCAAGATTTGGAATAACACAATGTCCTCCAATAAATCCAGGGAACATTTTTGGTCTATTTTTTAAAAATTTGTGAATTTCATCAGAAAAAGTCCACATTTCATCATAATCTACTCCAAATTTATCAGCAATAATTTTAGAAAGTTGTGCATAATTTATCAACCAACCATAGTAAGATGTATCAACAATTATTTTTGATAATTCAAGAGTTAATGTAGATGAAATTTTTTTAGACTTAATTCCAAGTTTTGTTAATTTTTTTACATAGTGATTTGAAATTTTTTTTGATTCAGGATGTGAAATATCAGTAGCAAAAAACTTACTGTATCTTTTTAGATCATTCATCATTCTTTTATGAACACCACGAATAGGACTATAAATTACAGGTATTGTCAATTTTTTTTGTATATTTGAACTGGTGTTTGGTTTTACAGTAGAATGAATTACAATCGCAATGGGTGAAAATTTTTTACTATAATCATAGACCGTTTTTTCAAACGTCTTGTTATATGGTATACAAAAATGAATTAAATCAACATCATATGATTTTAAAGAATTATTCTTTTTTACATTAATTAGTTTTGTATCTTTATCGATACCTTCAACTGGAAAAGATTTTGATAGAATTTTATAAATTGGCATTCCAATTTCGCCTAAACCAACTACGATATCTTTTTTCATTTTTTTGTAATAAAAATAATAAAATTTTTGACGATAAAAATATTAGCATACAAAGATATGAATAGATATGAATGATAAATTTCATAAGAATTATAGAAATGAATTAATGAGAATAAAAAATCTAGGACAAATAGATTTTATTGAGATAATTTATGAAAAAAAGAAAATTATACTAAAATTAGTTGATACATCAGATGAAACAGTAAAGTTGATGAGTGAATGGAGAAAAGTGTACAGGGATAATTATTTTTCAATTTTTGAAATCACGACAGAAAAAACTAAGAAATGGATAAAAAATGATATTTTGGGAGATCCTTCAAGAATTCAATTTATGATATACCTAGATGATAAAAAAGTCGGAAATATTGGTCACGGAATTCATCCAAAAGATAATGATTTGGTGGTATTTACAAGTATGATAAAATCTCCAGACTTAAATTTTCCAGGATTGATGACAGTAATAGAAAAAGTATACTTGAGATGGATTTTTGAATCATTGAAAAGTAAAAAAATATTTGGAGAGTTATTTTCTGATAATGAATCAATGATGAGAGTTCATTTGAAATGTGGTTGGAAAAAAATTTCTAAATTTACGATGAATAAGATTCCTATGGATGAAGGATGGAGATGGACCAAAGCAGAAAAAAATGATGGAGAAAGAGAAATGACAGCAATAGAAATTACTAAAGAAGAACTGTTAGAGAAATTTGGTAGGATAGATTATAAGATATTACAATAAATTATCGATATGCGACTAAAAGGAAAAATTGTTCTAATTACAGGAGGAAGTAGAGGTATTGGAAAAAGCATTGCAGAATTATTTGTAAAAGAAGGTGCTAAAATAATCATTACTTCAAAAAATGAGTCAATGTTAAAAAAAACCTCAAAAGAATTAGGTGATGTTTTCTATGTCAAAGGCGATATTCGAAATAATTCAGATGTAGAGAAAGTTATTAAAAAAATTATTAAAAAATTTGGAAAAATAGATGTTCTAATTAACAATGCAGGGGTATTTCCAAAATTTAAGAAATTACATAACATATCTGAAAAAGAATGGAATGAAGTAATAGATGTAAATCTAAATGGTCCATTTAGATTTACCAAGGCAGTAATTCCACATATGATGAAAACTGGCGGGAGTATTATCAACATGTCATCAGATGCAGGAATCAGATCATTTGAAAATTTTTATGCAGATGCATATACAGCGTCAAAGGCCGCTTTAGTAATGTCGACCAAAGCATGGGCAGTAGAATATGCTAAAGACAAAATTAGAGTCAATTGTGTTTGTGCAGCAGTTGTAGATACAGATATGACAAAAAAAATATGGTTAAATTCTTCTGAAAAACGAAAAAAGGCTGTATTACAACATCCATTGGGTAGAATTGGAAATGGAAAAGATATTGCTAATGCAATATTGTATTTTGCCTCAGATGATTCATCATGGACCACAGGTTCAGTTTTAATTGTTGATGGTGGCGCTAGTTTAAAATGATATTATAGTTTTTCAACTTCAACAACATCAAGACCAAAGCCCATAGTTATTCCAATCAACAATCCATTTCCTGAAATATTTTGATTTTGGACAAAAGCCTTGTTAATTACAGTAGGAATACTAACGCCAGTAAGATTTCCATATTGACTTAAAGTATCATATGATTCTTGAATTTGATCCATTTCTAATTCAAATAAATTTCTAAAACCATCAAGTATTTTTAAACTTCCAGTGTGAATCATAACTTTCTTTTGGTTTGAAAAAAATGATTTAGAAGAATCTGAATCAAATTGTGATTCATCCTTGTTTAATGATTTCATTAGAACCTTTTTACAATAATTTAATGAACGAGGTAAAATATCACTTTCAGCAGTTAAATGATATGAATAAAGTCTATTTTGATCATTACCAATTAGTCTTACACTAGCTTTTTTGTAATCAGTACTATCAAAATTAACTGCATGAGTAATTTTCCCTATTTTAATAGAGTTTTTTGCATCGTTTGATTTTTTCATGACAAATGCACAAACACCATCACCAAATAGAAATGAAAACATTGTTGAAACCCATTTGTCAACTAGTTGGTTTTTATCAAAACCTTCTGATGTTTCTTTTGGATTTACAATAGGAACTTTTTCACGTAAATGCGGAAGATACCAACCAGAATTACACCCAGAGATAACAAATAAAATTACATCATCATCATTTTTTACTAAACTTTTTCCTAATTCTAAGAGCTTTGGTAAAGTTGAGCATGCCGTACCCTGTAAATTGTAATGAGGGACATAATTAGAAAGTCCAATTTTAGTTACTAAAATTGGAGCCAATCCAGGACTTTGATAATCATTATTTTCAGATGCAGTAACAAGACATGTTATTTCATTTGGATTAAGACCCAATTTTGAAATACATGTTTTAGCTACTTTGGCAGATAAATCCGAAATTGGTTCTGCATTAAAATTGATGTTTTCAAGATTAGAATCATTACCAATGTAATACTCAATTGGTCTGATGAAACATCTTTTTTCAACACCTAATTGTCTGATATTATCTTGAACTTGATTAGAGAGTTTATCACCCATTAGTTCCAATAATGAATTTGTTGAATATTCATTCTCAGGATAGGCAACTTCTAGACCGTAAATTGAAACATCATCAGCCATACAAAAAATGAAAAATTGATCTTAATTAGTCTTGCATATTTTTCATTCTATGAAACAATAATACGTTATATTTTTGTACATAAAAAAAATAATAGAATATGAAAAAACAAATCGTGATTAGAGTTGATTCAGGAAATATAATTGGATTTGGTCATGCAATGAGATGCTTAACCATTGCAAATGAAATGAAAAAGCATGATTATAATGTATATGTTATTTCAAATAGAGAGAGAAATAATCTAAGTCAATTATTTTTAAAAAATGGTCACAATGTTTGTTACATTAAAAATAAAAAAATTGGTTTAAAAAAAATTAACGAAATGTATGATTTAGAACAGACAAAAAAAATACTCAAAAAAATTAATAAGAAAATTGATTTATTATTAGTAGATAATTATAGTCTAGGGTTTAGATGGGAAAAATCATTGAGACAATTTGTGAATAAGATCATAGTGTTAGATGATCTGAATAATAGGAAACATGATTGTGATCTCATTATTGATCAGGGATTACATATTGATATGAAGAATGCATATACTAGTTTAGTTCCAAAAAAATGTAAAATTTTGTGTGGTCCTAAATATGCAATACTAAGACCAGAATTTGGAATAATAAGACAAAAACTAAAGAAATCTAATAGAGAAATTAATAAAATCGTGATTTCATTTGGTGGTTCGGATCCAAAAGGGGATACAATAAAAGCATTAAACGGTATTAATAAGATTCAAAAAAGAATATTTGGAATTGATGTTATTGTCGGAAAATCTAATAAAGAATATAGAAAAATCAAAAAAAAATGTACCAATATGAAAAAAACTAGATGTTTTTACAACACCTCTAGAGTTGCAACTTTAATGAGCAAATCTGACGTTGCAATTGGTAGTGGTGGAAGTACGACTTGGGAGAGATGTTGTTTAGGAATTCCAGCAATAGTTTCAATAGCATCAAAAGACCAAAGTGAAGCAACAAAAATTCTAGATTCAAAAAAATGTATAATTAATTTAGGAGAATCAAAGAGAGTTAAAGAATTAGATTATGTGGAAAAAATTAATGATATTACATATAACAAATTAAATAAAATGAGAAAAAATTGTATGAAAATTGTTGATGGAAATGGAACATCAAGAGTTATCCAGAATATATTATCAGTTTAACAAATATGTATATGAAATGTTTTTCTACAAATAATGAGGATGTGAAAGACAAATGGTGGATTGTATAATACAAGCTCGTTTAGGATCAACTAGATTACCTGGAAAAGTGATGATGAAAATAGATTCTAAAAAAACAGTTTTAGAATCAATGTTAAATCAACTCAGATATGCAAAATTAGTAGATAGAATAATTGTGGCAACTAGTAATAAACTGGAAGATGATTCAATAGAAAATTTTTGTAAAGGAAAAAAAATCGAATGTTTTAGAGGTAGTGAAAAAGATGTTTTAGATAGATATTATCAATGTGCAAAAAAATATTCATCATCTACAATAGTAAGAATGCCTGCGGATAAACCATTGTTAGATCCAAATGTAGTTGATAAGGTAATTAAAGAATTTATGAATAAAGATTATGATTATATCACAACTTTCTTACCATCAACATTTCCATCTGGAACAGAAGTTGAAATTTTTTCCTTTTTAACATTAGAAAAAACATGGAAAGAGAGTATTTTGCCATCAGAAAGAGAACATGTAACACCATACATTTACAACAATCCAGAAAAATTTAGAATTTTTAATTTTAGAAATGAAATAGATTTATCAAGATATAGATGGGCAGTAGATGAAAAAGATGATTTATCTTTTGTAAAACAGGTTATTTCAAAAATAGAGAAAGAACCAATTTTAATTGAAGATATTTTAGAGATTATTAAAAAGGAACCAGAAATATTTCAGATCAATTTTGATGTAAATCGAAATTCTGGTAATGAAAAATCAGAAAAGGAAGACATAGAATTTCTTAAAAATAGAGAAAAACAAAGTGAATAATGAATAAAAGAATCAAATTATTTGATCCAGCGGTTAATCATCTAGAAGAAAGAAATGTGATACAGGTACTTCGTAGTGGTAATTGGGCATCTGGGGCTGGAAAAGGTTTTGTAAAAAAATTTGAGGATAATTTTCAAAAATATACTAACACAAATGCATGTGTAGCAGTGAATAGTGGAACTGCGGCATTAAACATGGCATTATCATTAGTAGATGTGGAAGATAAAGAAGTGATTCTACCTTCCATGAGTTTTGTCTCTACAGCAAATGCAGTAATTCTAAATGGAGGAAAACCAGTGTTTGCAGAAATCGAACCAGAAACATTATGTATAGATCCAAAATCAGTGAAGAAACTATTAACAAAAAAAACTAGAGTTATACTTCCAGTGCATTTTGGCGGAATGCCATGTAAACTAGATGAATTAAATGAAATAATCAAAAATCATGAGTGTAAAATCATAGAAGATTCCGCACATGCTGCAGGGACAACTTACAATCATGAAAAAATTGGTTCACATACTTTTGCAAGTTGTTTTAGTTTTCATCCTGTAAAAAATTTGGCAATGCCAACTGGCGGTGCAATAACAATCAATGATAAAAAATATAAAAAAATCAGAGATGAATTAGAATCAAAAAGATGGTGTGGTATAACTGATAGAAAATTTTCAGAATATAATGTGAAAGAAATAGGAAATAATTACTACATGAATGAATTCTCTGCCGCAATTGGATTAGTTCAATTAAAAAAATTGGATAGAATGAACAAACAAAGAAAGAATATTGCAAAAATTTATTCAAAAGAGATTGAAATAGAGGAAAAAATGGGATTTGATAAAAATTGCTCATACCATCTTTTTTGGATTAGAGTAAAAAATAGGAAAAAAATTAGAGAGAGTTTAGACGATGAGGGTATTGAGACAGGTACTCACTATAGGTCAATAAACACTTTTGATTTTTATAAAAAATTTAATAAAACTCCTATTACAGAAAAAATTAGTAAAGAAATAGTAACTATACCAATACATCCAAATTTAAAAAAATCCGAGATTAACAGAATTGTAAAAACGATTAATTCTATAGTTTAAAATTTTGATGTAGAAATTAGTCTTAGATTATGGTTTAATTCAGCAAGTGTTTCAGTATCAATTGATGTTGATGCATCAGGTCCTTTAGAAGTTTTTAGTTTTACATGTTTTTCGATGTAAATTGATTTAGATTTTTTCTGTTTTTTAAGTATGGAATACAGAATTGGTGCTGTAATACCTTCAGTATGATCTGAAAATCCATCAAATTTAATCGCCTGAGACCAATTGATCTTTTTAAATGACAGAGGGTATTCAGAAATACAATAACAAAAAACTGGTTTTGATTTTGAAAAGAAATTTAAAATTTTTCTTTTATTACCGCCCATTCCCATACTGATAAAAACAGATTTTCCAGTTTTAGCTTTTTCAGAAATTGTCTCAGCCGAAAAAGGATCAGTGAATAGACATGTTCGTGAAGCAATTTTATAGGTCTTGACATTGATTGATTCCAAAAAAGTTACAGCTTCAGGATAAAATGCGCTACAAAAGAATTCTATTTTATTTTTATCTGCGATTTTTTTTATTTTTTTAGCTTTTTCAAAAGTTAATTCTGAACGTTTAATTTCATTCCAATTTGGGTGTGATTTTTTATAAAGATGTGTGGCTTTCCACATTTGAAATTTTACAGCATCGGCACCAGATTTTTTGCATTCTTTTATAATTTTTTCAGCTTTAGATACACTACCTTCCCAATTAGAACCGATCTCTGCAACAAGAAAAATTTTCATATTAAGATTTTAAATTTAGCATATAAAAATTTAAGAAATAAGATTAGATTCTTTGATGATGTTTTTTAATTCATCCATAGGTATTTTCTCTGCTGATTTTGAGGAATAGGTATCCATATTTTGGATGGGTTTTATTCCAGGATAGAGTTTTTGTTGTTCATCTTTGGATAAATTAGTATTATCCGCAATAAGATACATATTTTCATATTCCCAACCGTGTCTAATTTCATCAGTACTAATCAAAATTTCATCAATTTTTTCTCCCGGTCTAATTCCTATTACATTTTCACCAGTATTTTCCAATAACTCAAAGAGAGCTAATTTTACATCAGAAATTGTATATGCACGTAACTTAGGTAAGAATATTTCAGAACCATTTCCAAGTTCAGCAGCACGAACAATGAAATTTAGTGCATCATCCATAGTGATACTAAAACGAGTCATATTTGGATCTGTTATTGTAACATTTTGTTTATTTTTTATTTGTTCAATAAATTTTGGAATTACTGAACCACTACTTCCTAAAACATTTCCATATCGTAATGCAATAAACTTTGTTTTATGCCGTTCTTTGTTAAGATAATTACTTGCTGTAACAAATAATTTTTCCATGAGAAGTTTTGTTGCCCCATACGTGTTCAATGGAGAAACAGCCTTATCAGTTCCTACACAAATTGCTTTTGAGACATTATTTTCTAAACATGCATTAATGACATTCTGTGATCCAATAACATTTGTTTTAATTGCTTCAAATGGATTATATTCAATGACAGGAACGTGTTTTAATGCAGCTGCATGAAAAACTATATCAACATCTTCAAATGCACGAGATAATCGTTCAGCGTCTCTTACATCACCAAGAAGAAATCTAAGTCGGCTATCATCAAAATTTGATTCCATTTCGATTTGTTTACTTTCATTTCTACTTAAAATTCTAATCGTATCAACATTTTTCTTTAAAAGATGTGAAGTTAATGCCTGACCCAATGAACCGGTACCACCAGTTATGAGAACTTTTTTACCGTCAAACATAATATAAAAAATTAGCCAATCATCATAATAACTTTAACTTATCATTAGTAGGTGTTGTTAGGAATCAATTTTTTTATGGTAAGTGTTTTGTATGTGAGTAAATCCATTTTTTCCAAAAAATTGAATTGATTTATAATTTGTAGGATTAACATTTGCTAGGAATCTCTTTTTTCCTGTTTTTTTCAAAAATTTTTGTAGTGCAATAGAACCTGATCCCATGCTTTGAAATTTCTTTTTTATAAAAATTCCTAATTCATCTCTATCAGTTAAGTAAATATTTCCAATACGCTCATTATCATTCCAGATTATTTCCCAAAATTGATATGGAGAATTTTTTACAAATGCTTCATGTTCAGGAAAAGAGGGTAGTTTTTTATGGGATATGTTAATTATGCCTTCTCGTTCTTTAAGTAATTCATAGAGAAATTCAATATCATTATCAGTGACAGGTTTTAGTTCTATTTCCAAACAAATGAATGATTATTTTTAATAATTTATGTATTAGTATGAAATTATAGTAAAATTATTCAAAATTAACTAAAGCTAATTAAGAGATATAAGTCATAATCATAAAAATTTGATATGCGATATTGCAAAAAATGTCTTTATCCAGATACAAAACCTCAGATAATTTTTAACGAAGAAGGAGTTTGTAGTGCATGTGTAAATCATGAGAAGAAGAAGAAAATTGATTGGGATGATAAGAGACAAGAATTTAGAAAAATTTTAGATAAATACAAAAGTAAAGATAAGACAAATTATGATTGCATAATTCCTGTAAGTGGTGGAAAAGACAGTCATTATCAAACATACGTGATAAAAAAAGAATTTGGATTGAATCCACTTGTAATAAATTTTCATCCACAAGATCAAACTGAATTAGGAAAAGAAAATCTTGAAAATTTAAAAAAAATTGGAGTAGATTGTATTGAATTTTCACCTAACCCAGAAGTTTATCTGAAATTAGCTAGATTTGGATTAAAAGAATTAGGAGATTTTCAATGGCCAGAACATTTGGGAATTTTTACAATTCCGGTTCAAATGGCGGTAAAATTTAACATACCATTAATAATTTGGGGAGAAAATCCACAACTAGAATATGGACAACCTACAGATGTAAATGAAGATACAATTTTAGATAGAGAATGGAATGAAAAAAATGGTGGGTATTTTCTTGATAAAATCAAACCAAAAGATATGGTAAAGTATGGATTTCAGTTAGAAGAATTACGTCCTTATATTTATCCAACAGATGAAGAAATTAGAAAAGTTGGAGTAACAGGAGTGTTTCTTGGTTCTTATTTGAAATGGGATATTTTCAATCAACTGGATATTGTAAAAAAAATTGGTTTTAAAGAAAGTGTAGAAAAAAAAGAAGGAACATACGATGGTTGGGAGAATTTGGATGTTTATTTCACAGTATTTCATGATTATTTCAAATTTTTAAAATATGGTTTTGGTAGAGCAACTGATCATGCATCAATAGAAATTCGATATGGAAGAATTACAAGAGAGGAAGGACTAAAATTAGTTAAAAAAAATGAAGGGTTTATTCCGAGACAATATTTGAAAGAATTCTTAGAATTTGCAGATATTTCTATGGATGAGTTTTTGGAGATTTGTGCCAAATTTACTAATAAAAAAATTTTCAAAGTTGATGAACAACAGAACATTGTTCAAGATGAAAATGGGGAAGTTAGTAAATTAAAATATGATAATTCTTAAACAGCATTTTTCATATCTGATAAGAATTTGAGTAAATTTTCACTAGCATTTCCCAAATTAGAGAGATAACTTTGACTAGAGATTTTTGAGTTATCTAGTAGATTCACGTTGTCATTTTCTAATGTATTTTTAATTGAATTTTCAAGTGATTCTAAATTTTCCATTAAACATGAATCATTTGAAAATGCAGTTGGTGTTCCATATCCATTATTTTTAACAGGAATATTGATAACAGGTTTTTTTAGTAAATGTGCATCTAAAATAACAGATGAAAAATCAATGACAATCATCAAGGAACAATTTTGGATTAATTGTGAAATATTTCCAGTTTTAATAACTTGAATATTTGGATCAATAGATTTGACTAATTCTGAAGGATCAAATTCATCTGGAGAAGGATGAATTTTGATAATTAATTTTTGATTTAATTTTGAAATAATTTGTGAAATTTTTTTTATTGTGTCAATATTCTTTGTAATAGTCTCAATATTAAGATCAAAAATATCTTCAGTTGTAGGTCCAGAAGTAGCTAATAAAATATAATTTTTCTCAGAAATAATTTTTTCAGAAATATTATCATAAATTGGATTTCCTATTTTTTTGATTTTTTGAGAATGAAGACCTAAATTCTTTCTATAATTATAATCGACATCACCCCAAACTAATTGATAATCTGTGTTTAAACCTAATACACCTTGATATTTATTCATAGTAAAAGCTTCATCAGTATCAAAAATTAATCCATGTTGCATTAGAATAATAGGAATTTTTTTAGCTTTTCCTATTTGTAATAATATTCTTTCATTTGGCCCGACTTCGTTTTGTAACATAATAGCAGAGAAAGAATATTTGTTTAATAATTTCTGAGATAAAAAAATCTCATAAGAATAATCTAGAAATCTTTTTTCAATGAGATTAAAAAAGATCTTTTGGAATGAAGGCCAAAATGAAATTTTTTCAATTGAGAAAAGTTGTTCAAAGAATTCTTCTTCAGTTCTAACTTTTATAATTATGTCATCAATTTTTGATTTCTCTTTAGAAAAAAAAGATTTTTTATTTGATTTTAATGATTTTTCGTTTTCCAGAATAGCTTCTGAGTTTTTAAATAATTGAAATGATTCTTTGTCCCAAATTGAAGGTTGTCTTCTATTATAAACAACATAAGTCTCATTAAAATTTGGCATTTTCTGCAACAAATGTGAGAATTTCTTTGTGTTAAGTTCAGAAAATAAGATAAATTGCGAGTTGTTTCTAATTTTAGATTTTATTAAACTATTTGAAATATTTTCAGTTAAAGATCGTATTGAATTAATTTTTTTTGTTCCTATTTTTAATTTAAAATTAATATTTTTGAATTTCAAATCGATGTTAGTATTTAGAGAATCAAGTGGAAGAGTGTCATCAATTTTTGATGAATTTAAAAGAGTATAATCTAATGATAAATTTTCTAAAAGTGAAGATAAATTTTTTGATGAGATAAATTGATAATTTTTATATTTTAAAGAGATTTTGTAAATAGTGAAAAATTTTTTAAGGAAATTAACTAAGATATTAATAAATTCAGATTGTAATAATGAACCTAAGTTTACATTTTCATATAATAAATTATTTGATAACTGTTTTTTAGAATACCAATCAGATAATTCATAAGATAACTTTTGGATTTTTGACATTTCTTCAGATGTTAAAAATTCATCAAATGATTGTTGTTTAATATTATTATTTTTCAGAGTTGAAAAAGATGCAAAATCTGTTGCAAAAATTAATGAGTTTTTGTTATTTCTTATAGAATTAATTTCTTCAATTGATATTGAATTATCAAATAAAACAATATTTTCATTAGTTTTATTGATTTTTCCATTTATTCCAGTCATAATTTTCAAATTTTACATTTATCATTTCATTATCATTAGGTTTCCATGCAAGATCAGCTAAGACTAAAACTTTAGAAGTTTTTTTAGAAGGATTTACCAAAGCAGTTGGAATTCCATTTAACACTTCAACTAAAACTGATTTTTTTGAATTTAGCTCAACTTCATGATAGTTATTGTCTTTATCACGAATTATGATAACTAGTTCTCCATCTAAACAGTAAAAATAACTAATTCTATTTTTGTGTAAGTGAGGGCCTTTAATTTCATTTCCATCTATTGCGTTAAGATAAATCATTTTTGGATCTTGTATAATTTTATCCCAATCTCTCCAAATAACGGTTAGTTCACCATTTACATGTGAATCAAGGACATCTTTGGTTGGATGGGTTTCCAAATCATGGACATGAAATCCGTTACTCATAATAAAAAAAATAATAGTTTAGCCAATAAAAGTTTGGATCCAATTAATCAGAACAGATCAATTAATCAAGCAATTCAATATATTGTTCATAACTTAATTCTTTATTTGAATCACGTAATTTTTTTCTAGATTTTTGGTATGAATTTTCAAAAATGAATTTTTCAAATTCTGCTTGAAAATCTTCATCAAAACCTTTTTGACAGAAATATTTTTTTTGTGTAATGGACCAATCACTATCATCATTTTGTATTTTTAAAATATAATTTTGAGCAAGATATTGTTCATTAGAAGTAGGATAGCTTCCATCATATAATGGCATGTTATTCCAAAAATTATTCAAAACTTGTGTTGTACCCACTTGACATATATCAGAAACATAATAGGGATGATTTGAAAGATCAAATCCTTCTGTAGGAATCATTATTTTTTCAGATGAACAAGTTTTTTGAAATAATTCAAAAATTTTTTCATTATGAATAAATAAATCAGATTTAGTTTTTAAAATAACATCACAATTTAATTCTTTTAATCCTTCTCTAGCACCAATTATTTGATGATTAATAGTTGATGAATGAGGAGATGTTATTTTAGGTAAGTTACTTTGTACTATTTTACAAGGTAAATCTTGAACATTTTGATCTACCCATGTTGAAAGAACAATTTCAGCGTCTGGAAAATTCTTTTGATATTCAATAATAATATCTCTAGTCCACTTAGTTACCAACCCTTGAAGTAAGATTCCTTCTTTAGTCATAGTTAAAAATTCAATAATGAATTAATAAATTTTAAGTCTTTATAATAATTGTAACAACTGCAAATATCTTAAAATTGATTTTTTTATTTCATTTTTTAAAATTGGATCAATTTTTTTTCCAATAATGTTTTCACAATTTTTTTTAATTTCAATAAATTCAGGGGTTGAAAAAATATAATGACCAGAGATTATTGCTTTATCAAATTTCTTTGTATTTGAATTTTTTATCATCCATTTTTTCCATTTTTTTGAATCATATGCCAAAGATATGAATTGTTTTTTGTATTGATCTAATTTATTGTCATCAAGTATTTTTAAAAATGCAATTGTTTCAGCAACACCAAATTCGGGAGCAAAGTTCATTCCGTGAACACCAATTTTTTTATGTAATTTAATGGAATGATTTGTTATATAATCAGCATTATGAATTTTTGACATAATTTTAAAAGTATTACATAAATTAATGCAATTAATAATTTTTGATTGTTTAATTTTACTATTTTTTTTGAATATTTTTTCAAATTGCCCAACATTTTGTGTTTCTAACACATGATTTCCATTTCTAATGACAAGAAATGTAGGAGTTGGAAAAGTGTTTTCTTCACAAAAAGTTTGGATTTTTTTAAGATTTTTTTTTAGCTTTAATGGAGAATCTATCCCTCCATCTTCTTTCCCAAAATTGATTTCAATAAAAATTTCTTTTTTACGTTTTTTTGCATATACAATACAATATTCATACAATTCAAAAATTCTATTAAGTTTTTCATTATCAGAAATTGAATTTCTTGGATCTTCACTGACATCAATGTGAAGTATTTTAAAATTATTATCAATATCAGTTTTAAATGATTTTTTTGCGGATAACATTGCACGTTTTAAACTAATTTTTTGTTTTTTATCTTTATCATTTTGCCATGGACCACCATGATCTCTACATAGAATAATTTTTTTCTTTTTATCTTTTTTTCTAACATATGAACTAAATTCTTCAGTAGACCAATTGTTTACATAACCACGTCCTAGTTCAATAGATTCAACTTGTCTCCTGCTAGCTATCAACATTAATGATAGATTATACTTATTTGATAATTCAATTGAAGCGTCAACGCAATTTTTACTCATAGGTCCAATTCCAATTAATGGTAATTTTGGATTTTTAAGAAAAGATTTTGTGATCATGCATTCCATTCTCCGGAAACTTTTATTCCAGATCCTGAAATTTTTTTAGGATTAAAGGGTTCAAAGAATTTTTCCAATATGTGTAAACAAGCCTCAGAAACCGCACGTTCACCTCCTCCTCTTTTGGTAACAAAATTTGCATTTTCTTTTGCAGAAAAGTCAGAATTTGCAGTCGATATTGAATATCCTACATTCTCAAAAACATATTTATCGAAAATTCCATCTCCCATGTATATCACGGTTTCTGGTGAAAAATTTTTTTTAATCCAATCAATGCGTTTGATAGTACTAACCAAATGAAGATCATATTTCATGTCATTAACAACTCTTCTTTTTGTGATAGGAAATCCTTTCCTATCACCAGAAACAAAAACTATCTTCAAATATGGTTTTAATAATGATAATGCATCATTGTCATCAGGTCCAAAAATTTTCATAACTTTACCAGTCTTACTGTAAAGAAATTGACCAGTGTTTAGAACTCCATCTACATCAAGAATGAATGTTTTTGGTGTGAATTTTTTTGAGTGTTTTTTCAATAAATTTCCTTCCTAAATCCAATTTTATAATAGTAATGTAAAGCAAGCTTTACTAGGCAATAAATTTTCCTACTTTTTGAAAAATGAAGATTTGTATTTTGACAGCAGGAAAGGGTACACGAATGGGAGTATCAAGTAAGCAGATTAACAAAGCATTATTACCAATTAATCATAAAGCGGTAATTAGTCACATAATAGAAAAATTTTCAATTAATGATGTATTTGTTATTGCATTAGGATACAAAGGTGATCAAGTGATAAATTATCTTAATAGTGCACATCCTAAAAATAAATTTGAATTTGTACAAGTTGAAAATTTTGATGGAGAAGGTTCAGGTCCGGGTTTATCATTAATTTCATGTATGAAAAATCTTCAAGAACCATTCTTATTTTTTGCATGTGACGGGTTATTTTTTGATGAGATGAATAATTATGATCATAATTGGATTGGAATTTCAAAAATTAATTCAGATGAATCTTCTAGCTATTGTAATGTATCTATCGATAATGGAAAAATTGTAGAAATTCGGGACAAACAAAAATGTGATGATTCGTTTTATGCATTTACAGGCGCTATGTTTGTTAAAGACTTCAATGTTTTTTGGAATTCATTAAAAGAAAGTAAAATGATCAATGGAGAACATCAATTATCAAATGGATTTAAAGGATTAATGAAAAAACATAATCTTTATGGAAATGAAAATGATTGGAAAGATGTTGGTGATTGGGAAAAATACGAAACTGTTCAAAAACAATTTAATTCTGCCAGTATGTTAAAAACGAATGAATTCATTTATTTCATAAATAATAGAGTACTAAAATTTTATGCTGACAGTTCAATTACCAATAATAGAGTCAAAAAATCTAAAATTAATGAAGAGATTTTTCCAAGAGTTGAAAAAGCTGGAGATAATTTTTATTGGTATCCATTTTGGGATGGGAAAACTTTGTATTCATGTATTACACCACAATTATGTAAAAAACTTCTTGACTGGTTAGATGAAAAAGTCTGGAATAGGCAAGATATTAAATCAGAGTTAATGAAAGATGCATGCCATGATTTCTATCACAAAAAAACATTGAAACGTATTTCATTATTTAATCAAAATAATCCAGAATATAATGAACCAAAATTTGTAAATCATGAAGAAATACCATCTGTCAATGAATTATTAAAAAAAATTCCTTGGGAAAAAATTGATGACGGAATTCCATGTTTAATTCATGGAGATTTACAATTTCAAAATATATTATACAACCCACAAAAAGAAAAATTTCTGTTAATTGATTGGAGACAAGATTTTGCAGGCCATACAAATTTTGGAGATTTGTATTATGATCTTGCAAAATTGTATGGAGGAATAAAGATGAATTATGATTATATTATGAAAGATTTGTATCATTTTGAACAAAATAACCAAGATGCACATGTAAATTTCAATAATTGGGAAAATGATTCCGAATATGAAAAACAATTAGAAGATTTTATACAAAGAAAAGGTTTTGAATTAAAAAAAGTCAAACTGTTAACAGGATTAATTTATTTGAATATGGCAGCATTACATCATGAACCTTTCAATTTTGCTTTAATGGCAAATGGTAGAAAAATTATTTTTGATGCACTGAAAACTTATGATGTTTATGAATAAATTACCAACTCTATGTGTATCAATTTCAAAAAATCCAAGTAATTTTGGACATATTGTTCATAATGCAGGATATAGAGAATTAGGTCTGAACTATTATTATGTTCCATTTAAAATTGATGATTTAGAATCAGCAATTATTTCAATACGAACTCTAGGAATTAGAGGTTGTGGAGTTTCTATGCCATTTAAAGAAAAAATAATTTCTTTACTTGATGAATTGGATCCAACTGTGAAAAAAATTAAATCAGTAAATACCGTTGTTAATGAGAAAGGAATTTTGAAAGGATATAATACGGATGTTATCGGTTCATTAGAAGCTGTTAAGAGATGTCATGTAGAATCTAATGATAAAATTTTAGTTTTAGGTTCAGGAGGAGTTACAAGAGCAATTTTATTTGCATTAAAGAAACTTAATCTGAAAAAAATATTTGTATGTAGTAGAAATTCCGAAGCAAAATCAATTTTAAAAAAAGAATTTGGTGTAGATACTTTATCTTGGGAAAAAAGAAATGAGTTTAAAGGAGATTTCTTAATAAATTCTACACCTATCGGTATGAATTCTCTGGATCAACCACCAATAGTTGAAGAGGCTATCAAAAGATTTGGGAAAGTTATGGATGTCGTGGTATCTCACAATGAATCTAAACTCATTGAAATTGCAAAAAAAAATAAAAGTGAAGTTTCAGATGGGAAAGTTATGAGTCTCTATCAAGCTGCGGAACAGTTTAGATTATACACCGGAATTCCTGCACCAATTAATACAATGAAAAAAGCCTTTGAAACATACCAGGAGAAGATCTAATGTCAATAGAAATTAAAAAAATTGATCAGATTAAAACTGTGAAAAAACCGTGGGGATATGAAAAATGGATTGCAGATGGTGCTCCAGACTTCAAATATGCATTAAAAGAAATTTTATTTCGTTCGGGATATAAAAGCAGTATACAATTTCATGAACACAAAGAAGAGACAAATTATATTTTAAAAGGAAAAGGAATTCTTCATTATTCAAAAACTCCAATAGACATCAAAAAATTTAATGAGAAAAAATATTCAAAAGATGAGCTTGACGAAATAATAAAAAATTTAGAAAAAAAAGAAATTTCAGAAGGTAATGTTTGTCATCTTAAACCAGGAATAATTCATAGAGTTGAAGCAATAGATGATCTTTTGTTGATTGAATCATCAACAGTTGAATTAGACGACGTATATCGATTAAATGATGAATGGGGAAGAGAACATGGAAAAATAAACAAAGAACATTCAGAAAGTTTGAAAATTTATAAAAATGATATTTTCAAAGAACAAATTGCCAGATATGAATTTGCAAAAACAGTTGCAAAAGGAAGAATATTAGATGTTACGATGGGTAAATTTATGGCATATCATGGAGCACACATGCTATTAGAAAATAATGCTAGTGAAGTTTGGAATGATGACTTTTTAGATAATAATACAACTTGCTATATTCGAAAATTCAATGATGATAAAAGTATGAATTTTGAAAAAAGTGATGACAATAATAATGTGAAATTTGATACGATTTTATGTAATCAGACAATACAATATGAAAAAGAACCACAAAAAACAATAGAAAAATTTGTTAATTTACTATCTGAAAACGGAATGTTAATCATTTCTACATACAACTTGGAGAATAAATTTTATAAAAATGGAAAATCTGATCCAAGAAAAATCAATGGATTTTCAAAAGACGATTTTCATGATTTGTTAGACAATTATTTTCAAAATGTTGAAATTTTTTCACAAAGAAATATCAGTACTATTGATACAATAGGCAAAAATACAAAAGAAATTTCTCTTATCAAAGATGAAGTTCGTTCTTCATTAGGAAAAATACTTTTAAAATTTGATAAAAAATCAATTTTTTACAAAAAATATCTTCAAGATTCAATTACCAGAATTGGAAAATCAATGGAAAAAATTTCAGATGGAATGAATGATGAAGACTATATCCCTACAAAATTCAAGAATGGTGATAATCCATTATTTTTTATTGCAATTTGTAAAAAATAGATGCTTTTATGTTTGTGTTTTTTCTATGAATTTGGTTGCAATCACAACAATCAGTGCTTGAATTGATGATGAAATTAGAAGTACCATTACAAGACCAACAATTCCAAATAGTGGACCTAATGTCATAAAACCAAGAAAAAATATGACAGTTGAGATCATATTACTGATTAAAACAAACCTACTTTTCTCTGAACCCAATAATTTTGAGACGTAGAGCATAGAAATAGTGATTGGTATTACAACAAAACTTGCATATCTAATTCCATCTATTACACCTTCAAATTTCGGAAATAGATGTGGAATAATTAATGGAAGTATTGTCATTCCAAGAAAAGCAATTACTATTGACATTAAGATTGAAATTTTTTTAAGTTTAGTAGTTATTTCACCACTAGAATCTTGTGGTAAAATATACTTGTAAATAATTGTACTAAGTATTGTCAACCCAGATATAATTTGTAGTATTAGAGCATATTCACCTAGTAAAACAAATCCTAAGAGAGGAGCAATGATTAATTTATCAATTTGTCCGTTTACTGCAGATGAGATCATTATAATATAATTATTAAAAACAAATCCTTTTTTTTCTTGTAATAACGGAATGTTAATTTTAGTTGTTTTCATTTCAGTGTAGATTATTTTGGCATATGGCAAATAGCTTAATGCCATAGCAATCAAAATTGATTCAAACCCGAATATATGATAAAAAGAAATACCCAAAGAGAAAAGAAGGAATTTTTGTAAGAGAAGTAATTTAGAATATTTTGAAAAACATTTCTTTCCCAAAATAATTCCATTTGCAATTTCAGGTAACATGAATGCAATTATCAAGAAACTAACATCAAGTTTTGAGAAAAGCGCCATAGTGATTAAGATACTAATTGCACCAAGAATTAGAGAAATGAAAATTAATGTGGATTGAATTTTAACATTTTTTGCGGTATATACCGTCAGCACTTGTGAAGTTGCAAAAAGAGAAAAGATTTGTGCCATCCCAGCAATGCCAAGGAAATATTGCAATTCACCATAATTTTCAGGTCCCATTGCAGCAGCAATATAAAACCAAAAAAATGTAGCAATCCCAGTACCTAGAATATCTCCTACTCCAATTTTTGCTAGGTTTTGGTTTTCTTTCGCAAAATTAGCTATTTTATCCCAAAAATGCATCTTAATTTCGTTTCACATGTGGACTTTCATATTTCATATTAAAATAATTACTACTTTTTTTGACATATAACAAGATACCAATGATAATCATATCCAAAACAGTCATCTTCAATTGAGCCAAAAATAAAATTTTTAAACTTATTAGAAAAGGCGGTTTTTATTTCACTTGTATTTTTAAAATATCTTAAAACTTGACCATTTCGGATTTTTAATGGATCATTTTTTATCATACAATATCCAGGTTTTACTTTTTTTGAGCCTTTGAAATAATGAAATGCTAATTTTGGAATAGCCATTATCAGATAACCATTCTTTTTCATGATTCTTGCATGTTCTTCCACATGAGAATTAAAATCTAAATTTTCACCCATGTAATATATCGAATTCCAAGATAATACATAATCAAAAAAATTGTCTTTAAAATTAATTTCAGAATTTGTTCCAACTTTCAATGTGGATTTAATTTTAAAATTTGATAGATTTTTCTTTGTTTTATTAACAATTTCTTTAGATATTTCAGTTCCAAATATGTCAAATCCACATTCATTTAAGAAAACAAGATTTCTACCATCGCCACAACTTACATCACAAATTTTTTTATTTGTAAATTTATTTTTTGAGAGTTTTAATTTTGGATAATCACCTTTGAATATTCTAATTACATATTCTGCAGGATAAGCAATATTTTTTTGATTTAGAAATGTTTTGTTATATTTTTTTTGTAATTTTGAATTCATAATAATCAGTTATTTCATATATATTAAATTCTTCTTAAGAATAATCACCAAATTTTTTAAATTCTATTCTTTCATTATCAAATAAACATTCTTTTGAGTTTAATACAAAATCTAAATGATAGTTTTCATGTATTTTTCCGCCAAGAGCAACATTTGAACCAAAACCAAAATGAATTGTACCCATACACCCTTCATCTAAAAGCATATTGCCTGTTAATTCAGCTTTATTATTTAATCCAATTCCAAATTCACCAAGAAATACAGAATGGTCTTTTAGATTTAGAATTTTTGAGAGTTTTTCTACTGTAATTTTATCACCAGAAATATTTTTGATTTTTCCATCGCATATATTCAAAGTTATTTTGGAGTCTAATAATCCAAGTTCAGGATGTGGTATTGAACCATCTACTACAATTTTACCATTCGATTTATCTTCAATAGGAGCTATATTACATTCAATATCAGGAGGTGACCCCAATTTAATATCTGAATTTACATAACCTGGAGCAAAATTTCCATTTCTACCAGATACTGTTAATTCTAAATCAGTTCCAGATTCAGTTTTAATGATAATTTTATTTGCTTTAGATAATTTTTCACATAAATGAATAGCATTTTTAGCAATTTCTTTAAAATTTACACATAATGAAGGATGTTTAAGAATGAATTCGGAATAATCGGGTAAACTTAGATATCGACTTCCAAATTTTTCAGACATGATTCTTTCTTTTGAATGAGCCATAGAATTTTTTGTTAAACCAATTATCAAGTCAGATGAATTCATTAATTTTGAAATATGTTCAGGTAATGATTCGCCATGCGATTTTAAGGGTTGAATTGAAACACGAGTAATCACATATTTTTTTGAATTTAGGATTTCTTCAAAAATTTTTCCAAGAAATTCAGTTTCATGGTCTGTTATGATTAAAACAGATTCATCAAACTGTAAGTTACCCAATTCTAGTGCTATAGTATTGACTCCTTGAATTAAATCAGGTTCAAATATTTTTTTTGAAGAATTATTCATTTCAGAATGACGTGGAACCAATTAATTTTTTAATAAAACTTAATCCAGTATTTATTCTCTTCATATTTTCAGAACCAATTGAAATTCGAATGAAATTATCACAACTGTCGCCATAACCAATTCCAGGAACAACACTAACATTGTATTTTTCCAAAAGTTTTGAACAAAATTCTTCAGACCCAAGCTTTGATTCAGCAATTGAAACAAATATGTAGAATGTTGTTTCTCCAGGAAGGTATTTTAAATTTATTTTGTCCATGAAATTAGTTACTTCTTTTCTTTTTGCTATAAGTTTTGCAATTTGTGGTTTTGTTATTTGTATTATCTCATCGAAATGTTTTTCTATATAATATTCTAGAATTGTGGAAGGACATGTAATTAGATGTTGATTAATCTTAAGAATTTGATTTACTAAGTTTTTGTTTGTTATTATGTATCCTAATCTCCATCCAGATATTCCAAAGTTTTTAGATATAGAATTTACAATTATCGAATTTTGTTTTTTAATATCTAAATTTCCAAATGAAGTAAATTTATCATTATCATAAACAAAGTCACTGTACGCTTCATCAGATAAAATATACAAATTATATTTTTTAGCTATGTTGTATAAATATGACATTTCTTCCAAAGTATACAATTTTCCTGTTGGATTATGTGGATTATTTACAATAATGAGTTTTGTTTTAGGAGTAATGTAATCTTCAAAATCATATACTGATTTATTCAAAGGAATACGAATTGGATTTCCATTTGCAAGTTTAATTTGTTCAGGAAAACTAACCCATGCAGGTTCATGAATCAATACATCATCATTAGGATTTAGAATTGCCATAAGACACATGTAAATAGCAATTTTGGATCCTGCGGTAATCAATATTTCATTTTCATAATCAAAAGATACATCATATGTATTCAAGAAATAATCACTTAATTTTTTCCTTAATTCAGGAATCCCTTTCGAATGAGAATAATGGTATAATTTTGGAAATGGTAAATCATTGAATGAATAGAGAGGTATATCAAAAAATGCCTCACCCAGAGACATTACAATAACATTTTCACCATTCCTTTGTTTTTCATACACTTGAGTGTTATAACGAATAGATGTTGCTTCTATACTTTGTTTAACTATTTTTGAGAATGAATTATTCTTTTTATTTGTTTTAATTTTTTTTATTTTTTTAGATGATTTGTTGATATCATGAGAGTTTTCTAACCAAGAACGAATTTTATTTTTTTGAATTTTTCCATATGTTGCATGTGGAAATTGTTTGAGATTCACAATACGGCTTGGTTGTTCTAAGGTAGACAGGTGTTTTTTTGAAATTATATTTAATTCGTCTTTGATTTTTTTGAAATTTGAGTTTTCATTAATCCTAATTACTGCAATAATTTCTTCACCTTGAAATTTATGAGGGATCCCAACAACTGCACATTCCAAAACATTTTTGTTTTTATGAAAATAGTTTTCAATATTCGCAGGACTAATGTTTATACCTCCTCGAATAATAAGATCTTTCTTTCTTCCAGTAATGAACAAATTTTGTTTGATAATTTTTCCAATATCTCCAGTTTCAAACCATCCTTGAGAATGTTTATTTGAATTGTTTTTATTAGAAAAAAGTTTTGTTAAAAATGGTGTTTTAACAACAATTTCTCCTTCACCATCATCTGAAATATTTTTGCCATTTTTATCTACAATCCTGATTTTAATATCAGGTAGAAGTTGACCCAATCCAGTACTATCTGCATGATTTTTTTGACTAACTGTAGATATGAATAATGTTTCAGATAATCCATAGTTTTCAAAAATTCTTACACTGTAATTTTTTTCAAATGCATTTTTAATAGGAGATGGCAAGGGAGCAGTTCCACATAGAGTTAATCGTATATTCTTTTTACAATAAATCCTCCCTTTGTTTGAACGATCTAATTCCAGTAAAATTGACATAATACTTGGGACTAACCATAAGGTGTTTACGTTGGTTTTCATTATAGGTTCCCAAAAAGATACTGCAAGAGTTGGATTGAAAACATTTGTCAAGACCACACTTGAATTCAAAATATACGGTAACATTAACAGATTATAATATCCGCCAAGATACATCAGTGAAAGTATATTACAAAATCGATTTTGTTGATTTATGTTCATGGTTTTTCCGAATGATTGTGCATTATGTACAATATCTTTGATTGAATGAGGAATTGCTTTAGGCTCAGATGTAGTACCTGCTGAATAAATTAAACACATTTCATCATTTTGCTTAACATTTTGAAATGAAATTAATTTATTTACTTTAGGTAGTTTTTCAATATTAATAAAATAATTACGTGGCGAAATTTTTTTCTTATTTTTTGGACAATTTAGATGAATGATTTTAATATTATCAGCTGAATTTGAAGAAAATTTGTCAATAGTATGTTCATTAACAACTATTCCTTTTGAATTACTATTTTTTATTATATGATTGATTTTATTACGTGTCATTACAGAATTTACAGGAACAACAGAAATTCCACAATACAAACATCCAAAATAAAAATAAACTGTAGAGATCGAATTATCAAGTAAAACTGTAATTCTATCACCTTTCTTAAAACCAAAATCTTTTAGTAATTTTCCTATAGCATTGGCTTTTTCATTTAGGAGTTTATATCGTATTTCTTCACCAGAGTTTGCATCAATTAAAAATACACGATTCGAATTTTTTTTAGGAATTTGTTTTAGAGTTGTTATAGCATCAGGGAGAATCATATAGCATCATAATTTTTTGGTATTTTGTTTACAGGTATCAGGGTTTTTGTTCTATTTTCTTTATTTGTAGGTGGAATGGAAGTAAAACCCATCAATTGTTTTTGTTTTTTATTTAATTTATTAAAAATTTTTTTTCCACATTTTGTAAAATCGAATGTTGGTTTAATCCACCATCTAGAATAATATGCAATAATCCCCCATCTCTTTTGATCATTTAGATTAGGTCCTACATCATGCCATGTTTGACCAAGTACATAAATTATTGAGCCTTTTGGAACATTAACTTGTAATCCACGATATGGTGATTTTGTTTTTACATGTTTTGGATCTTTTCCAGACGTATGCGTATAAGGCCACACAATAGTACTTCCATTTTTTATTGTAAAATCGTCTATACATAACGTTGCAACAATTTGAAGAGTACTTTTAAAATCATTTATTGGAACTCTAGAATCGATATGAACTCTAGAACCACCTGTTTTACCAGATAAACTTGCATTAAAATTACTAAGAATAAATTCATCCTGTAAAACTTTTGAGACAGTATCCATTACTTTTGGTAGAGATATTTTTTTTAGAAAAACTTCAGGTTGTTCAAGATGGACATTTTTAATGACAGTTTGAGAGGATGTGGATAATAGACTTCCATTTTTTTCTTTTTTAATTTTTAATGAATCTAAAGCTTTAGACATTTTTGAACATTCTTTTGAAGAGATTACATTTTCTTGTACAGCATAGCCATATTTCTCAAGATGTTTTAGAATATCCATTTCGTTAAATAGAATTGAATTTTGTTATTATAAAAAACATTAGTATCAATTGTATTGATGGATAAATTTTGATAGTAAAAATTCATACCAATTTTTAATTGATGAAATAAAATTTGTAATTAGTAATAAATAATATAAAGTAAAAATGGATTCTCTTATGGAATCAAAAATATGGTTGGTTAGGTGGTTTGAAAAAAATTCTTTATCAAGTAACATTAATGTAAAAGATAGCATCAATCAAAATTATTTTGAAAATGGATGGATTGATTCATTGAAATTTATTGATTTAGTTACACAGATAGAAGAGGAATTTTCTATAAGATTTTCTAATGATGAATTTCAGGATAGAAAATTTTCCACAATTGAAGGATTAGCAAGAATTATTGAGAGAAAAAATGATGACAAGTGATTATGGATATAATGATATTATTTTTTCATTAAGAAAAGTAGGCTTGAAACAAGGAGATTCAGTTTTTATTCATAGTAATTTAGGTTTTTTTGGAAAACTAAAAGATGCTAACGATTCTAATGACTATAATAGATTTTTTAAAAATGCCATTTTTGAAGTGATTGGAGAAGAAGGTACAATGATAACACCGACATTTTCCTATTCATTTTGTAATTCAGAGAGATTTGATGTTAAAGAGACCCCAGGAATATGTGGCATGTTTTCAGAGTTTATACGAAAAAATACATCATCCACAAGATCTAATGATCCAAATTTTTCTATATCGGCGATTGGAAAAAATGCAGAATTTTTTACAAGAGATTGTTCATCACATTCTTTCGGAAAAGGTTCATTTTGGGAGAGATTTTTGGATAAAAAAGGTAAGATTTGTAATTTTAATTTTGATTCAGCATCAACATTATTTCATTATGTTGAGAAAGTTTTGAATGTTAGTTATAGATTTGATAAGAAATTTCAAGGAGAGTTAAAAATTGATGACAAGTATAAAGTAAGAGAATTTGAACACTTCGTTTATGATAAAAATAAACCAGAACATACACCTAATTTTGAAAAATTTCATAACAAAGCAATACAATTAAAAAAAGTTAACATATGTAATTTAGGTAGAGGTCAAATTACATGCATTAGTGCAGAAGATACTCTAAATATAATTAAAAAAGAAATTAAGATTAAATCCAATTTTTTGATTGACGGACAAATTTAATAAAATTATTTATTTTCTAAAGAAATGAATTCTACAATTTCTCCAGAATGATTTTTACAGAAAAATATTGCAAATCTATTGTTACCTACATCTAATAATTCAATGTCGGTTGTAAAATAACCATCATCATCTAAAGACTTTTTTTCAGAAATAATTGAATTTGTGAGAAAAGCAATACACGTGATTCCATGATCATTCAAGAATGTAGTACTTGGTTTTTCAATTAATTCTATATTGTAAATTTTATTATCAATCAATGAATTAAAATTTAAAATTGAATCATTTTCTGACTGTAAAAATCCTAATTTTTTCCAAAAATTTTTGCTTTTTTCAATATTTTGAGTAGATATTTCAATTTTGGTAAATTCAAAGTGTCCAGAATTTTCAAGATAATTTTTTTCATCTTTATTTTCAAGCTTATCTAGAAATTCATGACTGTTGATGAGAGAGTTTTGGAATTTTGGTGACAGAAATGTCTGCGTTTTCATATTAATTTCTTCATATTGAACAATCTCAATATTGAAATTTTTGTTGGATTCGAGTAGAGCAAGTTTATGATAAGCTGAAAATCCAGTCATTAGATTTTTTTTTATTAGTAAATTTTTTTGTTGATTTTCAATTAATTTGAGTTCATACCCCAATTTGATTAGATTTTCAATTACATTGTCAAAATGAATAGTGGATATGGTTAGATGTAAAATTTGTAAAATCAAGTCTCTAATTATTATAAATTAATTTAGATTTTAAGAATAACTATCAATAAGAAATTAATCTAACATTTTATTAGTATAGAAAAATCTGCTAATATATGAAATTATTAGTGACTGGAGGTTTGGGTTTTATTGGAAGTAATTTTATTCAAAAAATGTTAACTGAATATCCAAATTATGAAATTCTAAATATTGATGCAGAATTTCTTGGAAGTAATAAAAAAAATCTCAAAAATATTGATAAAAATGATAGGTATGAGTACGTTAAAGGAAATATTACTAATAAAAAACTAATGGAAGAACTTATTTCTCAATCAGACATAGTGGTTAATTTTGCGGCAGAGTCTTTTGTAGATAGAAGTATTAGTGATCCAAATCCTTTCTTAATATCAAATTTTCGAGGCACATTTACAATTTTGGATATAATTACAAAACAAAATAAATCGATGATCCAAATTTCAACTGATGAAGTTTTTGGTAGTCTCCAAACTGGAACTGCAGATGAAAATTCCAGATTTAATCCATCAAGTCCTTATGCAGCAACAAAAGCAGCAGCTGAACTTTTAATAAATTCTTATTGTATAACTTACCAATCAAAGGTAATTATTACCAGATGTACAAATAATTTTGGTCCAAGACAATTTGCGGAGAAACTTATACCAAAAACAATTATTCTTGCAAATAATAATAAAAAAATTCCAATTTATGGTACGGGTTCAAACATAAGAGATTGGATGTATGTAAATGATCATTGTGAAGCAATTCATTCAGTAATGTTAAACGGAAAATATGGAGAATCATATAATATTTCAAGTGATAATGAATTGGACAATATTACAATTGTAAAAAAGATTTTAGAATTTATGAATAAATCAGAAGATTTAATTGAATTTGTTGAAGATAGGCCAGGACATGACTTTAGATATAGCATGTCGTCTGAAAAAATTTCTAGAGAATTAAAGTGGAATCCAAAAACAAAATTTAACGATGGCTTAGAAAATACAATAAAATGGTATTTAGATAATACAGATATTTGGAAGGATGTATCTACAGATACTCTGAATTCTACTCCATGGAAAAATTAGATTTAATTTTATGAGATATTAAGGATTAGATATGAAAGGAATAATTTTACATGGAGGTCATGGTACTCGTTTAAGACCATTAACACATACTGGGCCAAAACAATTACTTCCAATAGCTAATAAACCAATGTCAGAATATTGTTTAGAATCTATAAAAGAAACAGGAATTACCGAAATTGCAATAATTATTGGAGGTGTTGGTTCTAACAAAGTGAAAGAATATTATGGAAATGGAGAAAAATTTGGAGTGAAAATAACATATATCAAACAAGATGAACCAAGAGGAATTGCACATGCAATAGGATTATGTAAAGAATTTATTGATAATGAAAAATTCTTGGTATTTTTAGGAGATAACATCATTCAAAAATCTATTACAAATTTTATAACTAATTTTAAAAACTTGGATTTTGATTCTACAATTTTATTATGCGAAGTAAATAATCCTAGTAGATTTGGCATTGCGGAAATTGATGATGGTCGAATAAAGAATATCATAGAGAAACCAAAGAATCCACCGTCAAACCTTGCAGTAACAGGGATCTATCTATTAACACCAAAAATATTCGATATAATTGAGAATCTTAAACCATCATGGAGAAATGAATTAGAGATAACCGACGCATTAGATATTTTGTTAAAACAGAATGATAACATTAGTTATGAAATAATTACGGATTATTGGAAAGATACAGGTACACCTGAAGACATTCTCCATGCTAACGAAGAAATAATAAAAAAAATGGAACCGTCTTTTGATAAAAAAGAATTCAAAGATGTAAAAATTGAAGGAAATGTCATAATTGGAGAGGGATGTATTATTGAACCAAATGTGACAATAACAGGACCAGTTGTGATTGGAAAGGGATGTATCATAAAGTCCGATACAAAAGTAGGCCCTAACACAAGCATCGGCGATAATTCAAAAATAAGTAAATGTATGATTAAAAATTCAATAGTGATGAAAGAATGTAAGATAGATTCAGACATTAATATCAAAGATAGTATAATTGCAAATAATTCCGAAATTACATCAAATAAAAATTCAGATGATAATAGAATTTTTTTGTTAGGTGAAGGTTCAAAGATATCACTTTGAGAAAAAGTTTTGATTAGTAACAGTAAATATCTAAGTATTAAATATTTGAAATATGAGTAAAAAAGAAAATCTAATTAGCATAATTATTTTGAATTATAATGCTGGAAAATTATTACTAAACTGTGTTGAATCTATTAAAAAATCAAATTATAAAAATATAGAGATAATTGTTGTTGATAATGTTTCATCAGATAACAGTCACGTTAAATGTAAAGAAAAATACCAAGAAGTAAAACTAATTCAAAATAAAGAAAATTTTGGTTATTGTGGAGGAAACAATATAGGAATAAAACATGCAACAGGAGAATTTGTTATAATATTAAATCCAGACACAATAGTACAGCCAGATTGTATTAGAGAATTAGTTTCTGCATATCAAGAAATTGGTGAAGGATTATTTCAACCAAAAATTCTTTCATTAAATGAAGAGAATATCATACAAAGTACGGGAAATATGATTCATATTTTTGGATTTGGATTTGCTAGAGATAAAGGAAAAAGAGACAATAGAGCGGAAGAAAAAATTGAGAAAATTGGATATGCTTCAGGTACATGTCTTTTTACATCAAGAAAAATTTTTGAGAAAATTGGATTACTTGATGAGTTTTTATTTTTATATCATGATGATTTGGATTTGGGTTGGAGAGCAGCACAGATTGGCATAGATTCCTATTATGTTCCAAAATCAAAGATTTACCATGTAGAAAGTTATTCATTAAAATGGTCAGCAAAAAAATTCTATTGGTTAGAAAGAAATAGAAAATATTGTATCTTAACTCATTATTCTAAAAAAACATATTCAGAAATGAAATTTTCATTAATGCTTGTTGATTTGTTTGTATGGGCATTTTATTTTTCAAAAGGATTTCTTGGTGCAAAAATAAAAGCTGAAATGGATATTCGAAGAAATAAACAAGAAATTGAAAAAAGATATCATGTATTAGAAAATATGAAAAAAATTCCAGATGTGGAATTAATTAGAAAATTTCCAGATGAAATTTTTGTTCCAACCAATGTTTCACAGAGTTCAGTAAATCAAGGTTTTAATTCAATACTAACCAGATTAAGCAAGAAAATCAAGGAAAAAATTATTTAATTTTTTCTGCAATTACAACAGCCATAGCAAAATCAGTTTCGTGTGACAAAGATGCAATGAATTTATAATTTTTATTAGATTTTAGAGATTTTACAGTAGGTTTAGAATTTAGATGTGATGTTTCTATCTCAGAAAAATGAATTTTTTCATTAATTGATTTGATAAAAGCTTCTTTTAGAGCAAATTTTCCTGCAAATCGTTCATAAGAATTCTTTGAGCTTAGACAGTATTTTATTTCAGATTCAGAGAATATTTTTTTGTAAAATGATTTATTATTGTCATATGGTTTTTTCTCAAATCTTTTAACTGAAACTATATCAATTCCAATTTTGAAATTTTCAATCATTTCTAATTCTTACACGTGCAATACCATCAACAAGGACTTTTTGTGATTGATTACTGATTTTAGTCTTAATACTGATGATTTTTGTTGATTCACTTTTATCAGTTACTTCACCTTGTATAATGATTTTTTCATTTACCAAACAAGGGTTTATGAAATTTAGAGATTGTGAGAAATATAGAGCATTTTTTCCTGGCAAATACATTCCAATTAACTGAGAAAAGAACGATCCAAGCAGCATTCCATGACAAACTTTGTTTCCAAAACCGTTTGAAATGGCATATTCCTTATCAGTATGTAGAGGATTAAAATCTCCAGATAATTCTGAGAATGATTTTATCAAAGAGTCTGTAATTTCAATCTCAAAAGATTTTTTCAAACCAATTTTTATTTCTTCGAAAGTTAATTCAGGTAGATCATTATTCATTTAGATTTATTCCATGGTTTTTTAGGTGTCGTTTTATATCGGCAATTTTTTTTACATCAGTAATTTCAGTTATACTGAATTTTACATTAAACGCATGTTCTAATTCATCTACTAAAACCAGTCCATTAAATGAATCCCATGAATCAATTGTTTCAGGACTAGATTCATTCGTGATGCTATCTAATGAAACACTAAAAACTTTCGAAACAATTGAAAATACTTTGTCAGGCATTATTCTACAATAATTTTTAGATGATCAGGTGATTTAATTGGTTCGTTTAAATCGAATGTCCAATAATCATTATTTTTTTTGAATCCGTAACTAGGTAGAAATTGTTCAGCAGGTTTATTTTTTTCAGTAGGAATAAATTTTGCTTTAACAGATTTTACACCATCATTTTTTGCATTTTTTAGTATATGAGATAAAATAGCTTCTTCTACACCACGTCCCATTATTCGACAACTTAAAAGAAATGTGTCAATAATCCATGTTTTCTCATTTTTGTTAATAATGTACACACCAGTAATTCCATTATCACCAAATTTATCCAAAACTTGTGCACAACCAACCTCATATTGAGAATTGTTAGAGAGATTGTGTATTTGTTCTTCTTGATAACGTTTAGTGGTGAGATTGAATTGATTTGTTTTTAGAGTTAATTGTGAAATTCTAGGTATTAGGAACTTATCAGATTTTTTTATTTGTACCTGAATATTCAATTGTTTTAAAAATTCATCTAGATTTGAGACAGATTTTTCAAGATTTGCACGGTCCCTTTGTTGAGCATACATTTCCCCACGTTTTTTATCCTCATTTGTTCTTTGTAATACATTAAAATCATTAAGTTCAGTAAGAATAGTAGAATATTGTGAGGGATCTTTAGGTAAATCAATTGTCAGTATTTCTGGAAATTCTTGTTTTATCCTTTCTTGATTAAGTTTATCATCATCAAAAAATACAATACTATTCAAACCAATGTTTATTTCATTAGAAATTTGTTTTAGATTTTCAGCTTTATCATTCCAATTGATTTGTATACTTGCAAAGTGTTTTTCTTTCAAAACCATATCAGGATGTTCTCGTAAAACTTTAATTGCATCATCAAAATTATTTTTACTGTTTATAGCAAGAATAATACCTTGTTTCCATAAAGATAGTAATTGTTTTTGGAATTCAACATATGCTTTTCCATTTGAAGTGTGACCTAATTCTATTCCATTAATTCCATCTTCTCCAACAATACCTCCCCAAAGAGTATTATCAAGATCTAAAACAATACATTTTCTATTTATTCCAGTAATTGGTTTAATATAACTAAGAAACTCATTTGCAAAATATGGCATGTAATTAAATGCAATTTGAATGTCACCAAGAAAAAATTGTCGGTAATCAAAAATATTTTTTTCACCATATTTTGAAATAAATTGATTAAAATCAAAAACATAAACAGAATTATAATTTTTAACTAAATTTCTTAGCGACCTATTAATCTCTTCAATCATTTCATGAAAACCAAATTTAGTTTTGGTTTCAATTATTCCATTAGGCGAATAGGAAGGAATATTAAAATTCGCCAATACAAGTTTAGAGCTTGAATTATTATTAAATTTCTGAATAAGATTTTCTAGTTCAGTAATTTTTTCATTTACCAACGATTTACGTTCATTATCTGAAACTTCATATGGAAAATGGAAACTATTTCCTAAAAAATTTCTAATATCTATTATTAAGAATGTGATATCTGGTGAAAAATTATAATATGAGCTTTCAGGATTTAATAATTCTTGATTATATTGGTTATATCCTGCAACATATGTTTGACATCTAATTCCAAGTTCTGAACATTTTACACGTAATGTTTCATCTAAACCATTTAATGTAAAACTAGAGAGAATTGCCACTTTGATTTTTTTGTCAGATTTTAGGTCATCCAAATTTTTTGATAATGCAATGTAATCTGAAAGTGATTTTTCCAAGGTTCTGTACTAAAAATGATTGTTTCAACAATAAATATTATGTATGAATTCTACTATTTTTTATCAGTAAGCTTTAGATTTTCTGAAAATATGTAATTCATGACTGAGATGGATGAAAAGGACTCGTTCCCAATTAATGAGAAAGAGGTTATGGATTATTATGGATATTCTGGAAGTTTTGGAAGATTTAAAATGAAAATTAAATTTTTCCGAGATTGGATTTTACATTCTTTAGCGTATTCATCACCATTATCGAATTTTTGTGTAAAAATGCAAAGATTAAGAGGAGTGGAAATTGGAGAGAATTGTCATTTTAATCCATATGTTCTAATAGATTTGGTTTATCCAAAGATGATCGAAATAGGGGACAATGTTACACTAGGTTCACATTCTATGATTTTTGCACACAGTAATCCTTCAGCAAATTTATTTCTAAAACAAGGAGATTATCCAAGAAAAATTGCAGGAGTGAAAATTAAATCAGGAGCAGTGATTAATCCAGGAGCAATAATTATTGCAGGAGTGACAATCGGAGAGAATTCTATAATATCGCCAAGAAGCGTAGTAACACAAGATATTCCAGATTACTGTATCGCGGTAGGAAATCCCGCAAGAGTTGTAAAAAGAATAGATCACTAATAGGTAAAAATGAATATTTTAGGTATAGATTTTGAGGATTGGTATCATCCAGAATTAATTCAAAAATATTTATCAGATGAAAAACATGAACCAAAAGTTATTGAAGGTATAGAAAAAATTTTAGAATTATTAAATAAAAATAACACTAAAGCAACATTTTTTGTTGTAGGAGAACTTTTAGAATATAAACCAGAATTATTAAAACTCATAGTTGAACAAGGTCATGAAATAGCATTTCACACTATGAAACATACAAGAATAGATTCAATTAATTTTAGAGAACAATTTGAAAATGAAATTAAAAAATTCAGTAAATTAACTAATGGAAAATCAAAAGGATTTCGTGCACCTAGTTTTTCATTGAATTCTAAAAGTTCATGGGTTATAGATGTATTAGAAAAAAATAATTATCTCTATGATAGTAGTGTAGTTCCAGCAAAAACAAACATGTATGGAATACCTAGTGCAGAAAAGAAACCATATAAAATAAAAAGTGAATGCTTAGAGAAAAATTCCAAAGATGGAAAAATTATTGAATTTCCACTATTAGTAACTAAATTTTTAGGGAAAAAAATTCCTGCAGCAGGAGGCTTTTATTTGAGAACATTGCCATTCAGGATTATCGAAAATGCAATAAAATCATATGAAAAAGAAAAAGTTCCTGCAGTATTTTATATTCATTCTTGGGAATTAACACCGGAATTTATGCCCAAAATAACACTATCAAAAAAAGATCATTTCATAACATTTCATAATATTCAAAAAACATATGATAAAATGGATAGATTATTGAAAAAATATAATTTCACATCATTTGAGAGATTCATTCAAGATATGCCTGAAAAATTCAATAAGATGTAGATCATGGATTACAAAAAAATGAAAAAATTAACAATTGCAATTCCTAACTTTAATGGAGGAATGAATTTACAACGAGCAATTGAATCATGTAGAAGTATAGATCTTCCAGAAAATGATTTTGAAATTTTAATCGTAGATAACTGTTCAACAGATAATTCTATAGATGTTATCAATGAATCAAAAATGAAGATTTCAAATATCAGATTAGTTAAAAATCAGGAAAATGTCGGAAGAATTGGAAATTGGAATATATGTTTGAGAGAGGCTCAAGGAGAATTCCTAATTTTTCTTTTTACTAATGATTTCATTAATGATGAAAATAATATTAAAAATGTAATAGATGTTTTAGAATCTGATGAAACAATTTCATTAGCAATTTCACCTTTAGTCAAAAAATTAAAAAATGTAAATATTTTGAAAAAGAGATTTTTTGATGAAACAATAAAATGTCTTTCAAAAAAATATTCGGTGGAATGTTTACAAAGGGGATTTTTGCCTTTTGGGCCAATTCAATCCGTAATTTATAGAATGGAAGATGTACAAAAATTAGAACATATTTTTGAGCCTGATTTACCAATAGATGCAGATGACCTATTTTCATTTAATATGGCATTAAATAGAAAATATATTTTATTTAATTTTAAACCTCAAATAACATGGGATTTAACTTCAGGAAGATTTCATGCAAGTTGGACAGTTATTGAAGAATTTAATGAACAAACAAAGACAATAGATGCACTTGAAAATAAAATTAAACTTGAAATAAATTATGGGTTGTTAAGCACGTATAGATTAATCCATCTCTTGAAATATCAAAATTTTAATTCATCAAAAGAAGAATCATTTAGTAAAATATTTTCATATATTGTCTCATTTATGAATAAAAAATCTACATTTTTTAAAATTGATAAAATATTTTTCATTGGATTAGTTAATAAAATATTTAATAAAAAAACTGAAGCTGATGATATATTGCATAAACTAATTATAAAAAAATCATTGGAGTAAAAAATTAACTTGAAATTTTATAGATTTTTCCTTCCATTAGAGAAATAACGTAGAGTGCACCATCAGGTCCAAACTTCATATCACTGATTAAACCAAGGTTTTTTGCAAATACAATTTCATCCATAGGTTCATTTCCTGAAGAATCTGGAAGCATGTTTAATACAAGATCCTGTAAATGTGGTGATTCAAAAACAAATTTTGTTCTTGTTTCATCAAGTTTGAATTTGTAGATTATTCCTTTGTTTGTATCTGCAACAAATAGATAATCTTGATAATTAATGAAATCGTTGGAATTAGGAAATTCAATTGCGGTGACACCAATTGGTATTTCCCAGCTAAACTCAGGTTCACTGTAAGTATATTCAGAGTATTCAGATATTTTTGGTATGGATTTTCCATTAGATGGTCCTTGGATTTTTGCCCAACCACTGTTAAATTTATTTTCAATTAGATTTATCTCATCAAAAACATCAGGGCCATTCTCAGTATCCCACAAGAAACCTGTTTTTGGATCAACTGCCAAGCCAAAACTATTACGAATTCCAATTGCAGCATAATCACCCTCAGGTTTTATCTGAATAATTGTGCTAGTATCTTCCCAATGACCATTAGAAAAATTCTCATAGTAGAATTGTTTCAAACAAGAATTTAGATTTCCCATAATATTAAAAAAATTAGTTTCAGGGGGATTTTCTGACAGATCAGGTTGTTCAGATTGCCAGCCAAATGGATTTGTAGTGTATTGTTGAAAAGAAATTTTGGCACAAGAAAGTAAATGATCAAAACTATGAGAAATTGTACGTTTACTTTTTTCTTCTGTAGATGCAACAGAACTAAAATGTCTATAGCTTTCATTTTCAGGAGTATTCTGCAATAAACCAATTTTATAATTCTCGCCGGTTACAGCATAAACATTTCCAGACAGATCACTAACCATTTCACCTCCAACATACTCTCTTTCAAAACCAGGTATTGTCTTCAGCAAAACAGGGTTTACAAGATTATTCTCATTCCATGTATATTGATAAACTCTATTTTCAAGAGCACGTCCGCCATCATGATATGCTTCTGTAAAAAACAAATATACATTTTTTTCAACTGATGTGATTCCTAGTAAACCATGCTCACCATAATTACTAACCTCGACATCTAAAACAGGAGAATCTAAAAGCACATTATCTTTAATATGACGAACTGTGCCTGAATTTTTCTCTAACACTAGTAAATCATTTCCAACAAATTCCATGTTTACAGGAACAAACAAGCCGGAAACAAATTCCTCAATTTTAAAATTAGAATCCAAGACTATGGGACTTGTTTTAAAATCAGCATTCATAGATGTTTCAATAAATTCAACATTACCAACCGTGACAAAACCATTCATCCAAGGATGAAGTGTACAAAAATAACCAAACAATCCTTCTTCTGTAAAAGTATAAGAAAATGACTCATTGGATTTTAGAAAACCACTATCAAAAATTTCGCCATCATCTAAATTTTTGAATGATTCTTGATTCGGAGCACCGCTTACCACTACATGTATGGCATCATCATTGTTTGTCCAGGTTACGGTATCACCTACAGAAATATTAACAATGTATGGTTCAAAACAAGAATTATCTAATTCACATCCAAGATTATACGAACCCTTAGTATTGGATACAAAAAATTCGGAATTTGCATTGGCATCAGGGAGAGTATAAAGTAATAAAACAAATATTGAAAAAATTATTGATAGAAAAATCTTCATTAAAGGAGATTCTTAATGAGATTTAATAAATAATTCACATAAATTTAGTAGAAGACTCTAAAAAGCATACAAAAACGAGAAATTTATGAAAGTTGCATTGGCGTGTCCAGCATCATTACCTGCAACACAATTTGGAGGTATTGTGTTTCTGGCTGTAGATCTTGCTAGAGAGATTTCCAAAATGGGACATGATGTAACAATTTACACTACGGATTTAGATTTCAGTAATGGCCCAAACAAATTTAACAAAAATCTGCCACAAGTGGAAAAATTTGAAAAATTTAGAATTAATAGAACTCATGTTTGGTTTTCATTAAAATTATTTTTTATCAATAGTTCAATGCTTAAAGAAATTGAAAAAGATAAACCTGACATAATCCATACGATAGGATTAAGAAGTTATCAATCTATTGTTGCATGGCGTGCTTCTAAAAAATTAAAAATTCCTTTAATTGTTT